>Ga0233437_1000582_pt1 | contig 80697 bp, 82 predicted proteins | sample SI_122_August201_FD_182714 | JGI IMG/M metagenome (GOLD analysis project Ga0233437, IMG submission 182714) | Seawater microbial communities from Saanich Inlet, British Columbia, Canada - SI_122_August2016_200_MG | ecosystem: Environmental > Aquatic > Marine > Inlet | place: Canada: British... | reverse complement strand
GTAAGTTTTTCATAGTTTTTTGGATTTTTACTGCTTTGATGACTAATCTCTAGCTTCTTCAGCCTCTTCTGGATCAGCCAGTACCCTAATCCGTGTTTTTGATTTTTTTATGAGCGAACGCCCAGTACTGAGGTACTAGCGTCATTATATATTATATTCTTTGTCTCCACAAGCCTGATTTACGATAGACTAGCTCCAATTTAGAGCAATGCTTCCAGGTCTATCGCCGAGAAGAGAGAAAATACCAGCCCGCACCCCATAAATGCTTGCAAAAGTGTATAATTTATCTACATCCTAGGACCTACGCCAAACGATGAAAAATATACCGAAAATAGGGGTGTGGGGGGTGCGAAGCACCCCCCACACCCCTATTTTCGGGCTTTCTTTTGCGAAAGTGCGTAAGTCCTGCCTCCTTGAGAACGAGTATAATAAAGTAAGTGCATTTTTTAACTCTTTTAAAGGGAGCTTAGTGCTTCTGCGCTACGAGGTTTTTTAGATAGTAGCATCTGTGTTCGTTTGTTATGTACGTGTTGCTTTTATTTTCGGAGGAATGCCAAAATGATTAAAGCCAAAAAATTCGATGGTGTCATTGAAGCCGTTCACTATACTTTAAATGGAAAAATCGACTGGGTACGTGGATACCAGCGCCGGGGGTTTGTTTTCTCCGATATGTTGATTCTGGATCGCCAAACACTACTCACCCATCTTGAAGGCGGCGACCGGATTTATATAGGTCAACGCCAGGCTCTCATGGGCAACGATTTCGCGTTGGGCGAAGTTGTCCGCGTTGAGAAGCAAAAAGTCGGCGAGAAGATTGTGGCCGGTAAAGCCCAGGGAGATGGCGATTTTCTCGCCGATACACCGGTTTTTTAAAACAATATACCTGTTTTCGGACTTCTCCCGTCGCATCTAAAGGGAATTGATACTATGATTATTCGCGATTTATCCCCAATCCCTTATATTGAAGGCAAGTTATCTGTTGCCGAGCGCGCCAAAGCCATTATGCAATTTGGTTCAAGCTGGCCTGCAGATATGAAATCACAAGAAATGCTGGCGCGCAGCCTGGCACGTTCGCTCGATAATTCTCACACCTTGCTAAGAAATCTCAAAATCCCTGAACCCGATGTGATTGTGCCTTTAATTCTGATCAGTCCCCAGGGAATGACCGTGCTTTATAACAACCCTGTTCGGGGCGTATTCCGCGCTCAGGGAAATACCTGGAAAATAATGAGCGGAAGTGGACGATCCTTTCAGGCGGCCAAACCCAACTTAATCTTGCGCACGCAACTGCTGACGCGTGGTGTGGAGACATTTCTGACCCAGCATGGCTACGGCGATCTCCCCCTGGAAGGAATACTGGTATTCACCGATTCTGGCACACACGTCGATACCATTCGCCCGGATGTGCGTATCGTGCAACTTGATGCGTTAGAGCGCTTTTCCGCCCAACTTTCCAGCGGCGATCCAGTGATGGGGCAAGAACGGCGCTTCAAGCTGGTCGAGATGCTGGTTCAAATTGCCGATGAAACCCAAAAAATCGAAGAGCAAGCCCCTACTTCTCCCTCGGCTATCAGTGATTTTTCGCAGCGAATTGATTCTGGATTTGCCGAGAAAATAAACCCGCTGCAAAAACGCTTTAATTTCTCTCGCCAGCAATGGCTCATTTTGGGCGCAATTGTGATCGCCGAAGTATTGATTTTGGTGGGCTTTTTATTGCTAATTCTGTTCACGGCCTGACCTTCGAGCCAGACCTCCCTGCGAGTTCGGCTCACCACACATCTCCCCGTCCGCTCATCCCCGCTCACATCAGGAAAATTATTTTGCCAAATCCGCTTTTATCCATCGTTATTCCAGCGCACAACGAAGAACACCGCCTGCCCCAGACCCTGGAGCAGGTATTTGCTTTTTTGCAGGCACAAGACTACTCCGCCGAGGTCGTTATTGTCGAAAATGGCAGTCACGACCAGACTTACGAAATTGCCCAATCGTTTGCGCAACAATATTCAAATTGCTGCGTGTTGCAAGAGCAAACCCCAGGCAAAGGATTGGCGGTTAAAAAAGGCATGTTAGCCGCCCGCGGCGAGTATCGTTTTATGTGCGACGCCGATCTCTCCATGCCTATCGTTGAGGTCAACCGATTTATTCCGCCGCAGTTGAATGATTTTGAAATTGCGATTGCCTCGCGCGAGGCTCCGGGCGCGGTGCGATACAATGAACCCGAATACCGTCATTTGGGTGGGCGCGCCATCAATCTGATCATTCGCCTGCTGGCCTTGCCCAGCCTGAACGACACGCAATGCGGTTTCAAGTGTTTTCGTGCCCCCGTTGCCGAAGATATTTTCAACTACCAAACGCTCACTGGTTGGGCTTTCGATATCGAATTGCTCTATATCGCCCGCCGCCGCGGCTACCGCGTGAGCGAAATCCCGATCCCCTGGTATTTCAACCCCGATACTAAACTCAGCCCCGTCTGGGATGCCCTGCGTATGGTGCTCGATATTTTCACCATTCACCGCAACGCTCTGCAAGGCCGGTATAATGCCCAAAAAATTTGACCCGGCGCTGATCCCCAAAAACCCCACCCTGGAATTTGAGCGTCTGCTGTGGCAGGCAGGCAGGCAATATGTGGCCGGAATCGACGAAGCTGGACGCGGCGCGCTGGCCGGGCCGGTAGCTGCCGCGGTGGTGATTCTGCCGCCAGACAGGAATCTCGAACGTAGCCTGAGGGGGGTGCGTGATTCCAAACAGATGACCCCATCCCAAAGAGAATTCTGGTCTACGCGCCTGCGCGAGTTGGTACTGGCATTCGGAGTGGGCTTTGCTTCATCCCAAACGATAGACGCCCTGGGCATCGTTCCCGCCACGCGTTTGGCCGCCCAACGCGCCCTAAACGCCCTGGAAATTACCCCCCAACACCTGCTGCTCGATTACCTGCTGCTGCCCGATTTAGAAATCCCCCAAACTTCGCTCATCAAAGGCGACGCCCGTTCCTTGAGTATTGCCGCGGCATCTATTCTGGCGAAAACCGCCCGCGACGCTCGGATGGTTGAACTTGATCAAGAATACCCCGGCTACGGCCTTGCCGCGCATAAAGGTTATGGCACAAAAGCGCATCGGGAAGCCATCATAAAACTAGGCCCGTCGCCGATTCACCGTTTATCCTTCTCGCCGATTAGGGATTTATAGCTCAGTTTCCTCCACTTGGGGTTTAATCAGCGCGCCAACTACAATCAGGGCAACCCCCAATACCCCCACCAGGATCGCCTGCCACAACATTGGGCGGAAAATTTCAACCGCCAGACGCATCAGGGCTTCGATGGCTTCTGTGCGAATCAGGGAAGGGGTTTCACTCAGCGGGCCAAAAGACATCAGCGCGGCCACCGAGGAGCGATAGAGAATGGTCAACAGAATTAGCAAAATACCTGAGATCGTCAGCGGCACGCCCCACCAGTTTCCCAATTCGCGCAATGTGCGCACGGCTAACGCGAGAATGATGAGTAGTAGCACAGCGGGGATGAGTGGCGCCCAGCGGGTTGCCGAGCGAATCAACCGAAATTGCAATTTGATCTGATCGGGGCCAGTTGCCGCAGGGTTTTCGCCGCGGGCTATTTCGGCGGTGAGATCAAAAAGGTCTGGAATGTTGGCAAGAATCAGTACAAGCGAATCGTGATAATCGCCGATTTGGTCACGGTACCAGGGATCGGGGAAACGGCATAAATTATAGGGTGTTTTCTTCCCGCCAGGAGCAGCTGCTAACCGGGTTTTGAAATCGGCAATTTGTTCTTCGGTGCAGGGATCAAGCGTATCAAATACAATTTGAACGGCATTACGACCATGCTCGGAAGCGACGCGTTCCTTGAACAAGGCCAGGTTCCATTGGATGTCAGGAACGCGGCCGTTAGAATCGATCCAGGCGTAGGCGCCATCTACGGTGGTAGAAATCCAGTCTTGCAAAATTTCATCGCTAAGAACTTCATAACGGATGGCGCGCCAATCGTCAATGGTGAGGAGACCAAGCAAATCGAGAATATTGGGTTCGTCTTGCCAGTCTTCAACTTCGCCCGTCTCGTAGCGCAATTGAGCCTGACGTTCCGCGTACCATTGCAGCCCGGCAGGGATCAGATCGGATTGTGTGGCAATATCTGTGAGAATTTGTTTGACCAACGGCGCGTTGAATACGACCCGTCCGGTATCATACACCAGCACTGATACTAGCAACGCAGCGATAAATATAATTACAGAGATAAAAGCGAGTATTTTTCCTACGATTCTCATGTGCAGCCTCCTGAACGATGTCGTTCCCCAATTGCTTGCAGACATCCAAGAATAGTATACACTAATCGCGCCCCTGTGTAGCGCGCGACCATCCACAAGCGTTAAACGCCAGGGCGCAAAGTTGCAAAGACGCCAGGTATGCTTGGTTCATTCTCTGCACCTTTGCGTAAAAAAGTTCCGCAATCTTGTAATTTTCAACAAAAGCTTGAGTACGCGTCATTCCGAGCGCAGCGAGCGCAGCGAGCGCAGCGGAGTGAAGAATCCCTTAGCCGGAATGTTAAAAAGTGCCTATGCAAGTGATGAGTCAAGCCGCTTCAAAGGGATTCCTCGCTACGCTCACTGCGCTCGGAATGACAACGATGGTTTCTCTATTCAAGCTACTATTGACCGATACATATTTTCCGCAATCTACTTAAAATCTTCGCGATCAATGTTTTGCAGCAAACGCTCAAGGGAGATTTCGGCCAGCGAATTCAGGCGCAAATCGGCATGGTCGAGGGGGAGTTGGCGCGTCAGAGCATTGGGCACAGCCACACAGAAAATGCCTGCCTGTTTTGCCGCGGTCACACCATTGGATGAATCTTCCAGCACGATGGCTTCTGTAGCAGCTAATCCCAGTGACGCCAGCGCCAGTTGAAATAGCTCCGGGTGGGGTTTGGTCTGTGTGACATCATCGGATGTATGCACAACATTAAAATAACGTCTCAGGTCCAGTCGGTCGAGATGCCAGCCGACCCACTCAATATCCGAACTGGAAGCCACAGCCAGTTTCAGGCCCAGGCGCCGGGCAGCATTGAGATAGTCCAGCACGCCGGGTAAAATCGGTTGTAGCATAACCAGTTCTAATTCGCGCTGCAAACGTTGTTCGCCTGCAGCGCGGTCCAGCTCTTGCCCCAGAAGCGCTTCCAGCCGCGCCAGCGGGTCAAAATGCTCGTTGGATGATCTGCCGATGACCTGCCCCCACTCTTCAAAGGGTAATTCTTGCCCGTATTGCTGATAGAACTCCCGCCAGGATTGGTAAACCGTGCTTTCAGTATCCAGGATCAAACCGTCAAAATCAAATATAATGCCGCGTATCAAAGTAACTCCTTTATATATCGATGTCGTTAGTGCGCTCTATTTTACAACCTTTTGATGTGTTCATCGTAAGAATCTATTATATGGCTTGCCCACCTTGTCCCCCTACTTTCGGGTATCTTCCTGTATAATTGACGCAAAATCAACGGAGGCGTTCTATGACTGGTAAAGAAGACAAACCCACTAAATATGACGGTAATTTTTTTCGCGGCATCAGCAATGAAATCCGGCTGGTTTTCCGCTTGATGGCCGATAGCCGTGTCCGGTGGTGGCTCAAAGCGCTGCCTTTTGCATCGATCTTGTACTTTATTTTTCCGGATATTGCCCCCGGCCCCATTGATGACGCATTGGTAATTTTTATTGGCGTGTATACGTTTATCGAGTTGTGCCCGTCTGAAATTGTGGAGGAGCACCGCGAAATTTTACGGAATACCATTCCTGGCGAGTGGAGTGACCCGAAGGATGAAGAACCAGAAATTGTTGAAGGGGAGTATGTTGACGAAAACGAACCGCTCCAAGAGATTGATGAATAAATCACTCAAATATTTTTCCAATATGCTCCTGTTCTCATTATTATTCGCGGCCTGCGGATTGTTACCCAAGGCCGACGCTACGACTCCGTTGCCCACTTTTACTGTGCCAATCAGCGAGCCGACGCGGACGCCTTTCGCCCCTGAAACCGCCGCGTCAGCCCCGGAGGTAGAATCCACCCAACTGGCAGAATCAACTCTCGAGCGCGTCCGCTTTGCCATCATCGGGGATTATGGTCTGGATGGTCAGGCCGAAGCCGATGTCGCTGCACTGGTCAAAGGCTGGGTGCCCGATTTCATTCTCACAACGGGCGATAATAACTATAAAGCAGGCGCCGCCGATACAATCGATGCCAATATCGGGCAGTATTATCATGAATTTATTGCTCCTTATTCTGGCAGCTATGGAGCGGGAGCTGAGAACAATCGCTTTTTCCCGGTGCTTGGCAACCACGACTGGCGCACGCCGGATGCACAACCGTATCTTGATTATTTTGAGCTGCCCGGTAACGAGCGTTATTATGAATTTGCCTGGGGACCGTTGCACTTTTTTGCCCTGGATAGCGATTCAAATGAGCCCGATGGCGTGGGCATGTCTTCTGTCCAGGCAGCCTGGTTGCAACAGGCTTTGGCAGCTTCGCGCGCCCCGTGGAAGATTGTTTATTTTCACCACCCGCCCTATTCTTCGGGTGTGCATGGTTCCATTGATTGGATGCGATGGCCTTTTGAGACCTGGGGCGCCAGCGCAGTCATCGCTGGGCACGATCATATTTACGAACGGCTGACAATTGGAGCGCTGCCTTATTTCATCAACGGGCTGGGCGGCGGGCCGCGCTACGAGTTTGGCGCTATTTTGCCCGAAAGTCAGGTGCGTTATAACAGCAACCACGGCGCCATGCTGGTTGAAGCCGATGCCGCCGAAATTACTTTCCAATTCATCACCATTAACGGCGAGATTATCGATAGCTACACGCTGCCCCCGCCCGAAACCGCGCCCGAAAATGTGCAAACCCTGCCCGACGCGGCACAATACCAATGGGCCGAGATCGCCCAGGGGTTGAGCAAGCCGGTTGGCCTGACTCACGCCGGGGATGCCAGCGGAAGACTTTTTATCATCGAGCAGCCCGGTACGATCCGCATTTGGCAGAACGACGAATTGCTGCCAACCCCGTTCTTGGATATTCGTACCCGCATCGACGATAGCGGCAGCGAGCAAGGTTTGCTGGGTTTGGCCTTCTCACCGGGTTACGCGCAAAACGGCTACTTTTTTACCAACTATACCGATGCCCGCGGCGATACGGTAATTGCCCGCTACCGCGTCTCTGCCGACGCGGATATTGCCGATCCTGCCAGCGAAGAAATTTTGCTCACCATAAAACAGCCCTACGGCAACCACAACGGCGGACATCTAGTCTTTGGCCCGGATGGCTATCTCTATATCGGCACCGGCGATGGCGGCTCGGCGAATGACCCGGAAGGTAATGCTCAAAATCTGAACACGCTGCTGGGCAAAATGCTGCGCCTGAACGTGGATACAATCCCCTATTCCGTTCCAGCCGATAATCCTTTTGGCAACGAAATTTGGGCGTATGGTTTGCGCAATCCGTGGCGTTATGCTTTTGACCGCGCCAATAGGGATTTGTATATTGGTGATGTGGGACAAAACCAGTGGGAGGAAATTGACTTCATCGAATCTGGCGCGCCCGCAGGGGCTAACCTGGGCTGGGATGTGATGGAGGCCAGTCATCCCTTCGAGGGTACTGCTCCCGAGGGGATTCCCCTGATCGCGCCTGTGGCGGAATACAACCACACCGAGGGCTGTTCTGTCACCGGGGGCGTGGTCTATCGCGGGGCAATGCCTGCATGGCAGGGCGTCTATCTCTATGGCGATTTCTGTTCCGGGCGGGTTTGGGCTTTGCTGCGCACAGTGGATGGCACCTGGCAAAATGCACAACTTTTCGAAACCGGCGTGAATATTTCGGCCTTTGGCGAAGATGAAGCCGGAGAAGTGTATCTGGCCGATTTGCAGGGGCGCATCTTCCGGCTGGAAGACAACTAAGACCTGAATAAACCTGATTGCTCAGGCTACGCCTTCGCAATCAAGATTTCGCAAAAAAGGGTGTGTATGGGGTGCACAGCACCCCATACACACCCTTTTTTGCGACTTTTCCCCGCCGTAGGCAGGGGGTGCCGAGATAGTAGTTATTTGGAAACAACTCTTAATGTAACCAACCTGGGCTTAGCGCATCCAACCATTTACAGGTAAAATCTTCGCCGAACAGGCGTAATTCTCAGGAGTTTATTATTATGGCAAAGAAAAAATCGAAACGCAAAAACAAACAACAACAATCCAACCTGATGTGGGCTGGAATTATTTTCGTGATTCTCCTGGCCGTTGGCGGCCTGGCTTTCATCATAAGCGGCGGTTCTTCAGCCGGACTTCCCGGCGAGATCACAGTTGAAGAAGCCTATCAAAAATACGAAGAAGGCGCGTTCGTGCTCGATGTGCGCACCCCCGAAGAATGGGCCGAATACCATGCCCCCGATACTACCCTGATCCCACTGGATGAACTCCCAGCCCGTGTGAATGAAGTTCCCAAAGACCAGGAGATTGTTGTGATCTGTCGCTCTGGCAATCGCAGCCAGGCCGGGCGCGATATTCTGCTTCAGGCTGGCTACGAAAATGTGACCAGTTCGGCGGGCGGGCTAAAAGCCTGGAGCGCGGCGGGTTACCCAATTGAGGGCACGCGCCCCTAAATGACTCTTTACGGCGGCATCGAAGCAGGGGGCACAAAATTCGTTTGCGCAGTCGGCACTGGCCCCGAAGATATTCGGGATGAAGCCCGTTTTGCAACTACAATGCCCGAGGAAACACTCCCTCGGGCGATTGCGTTTTTCCGGCCTTATGCCGAAGAACTTGCCGCCATCGGCGTCGGTTCGTTTGGCCCCATTGACCCGCGCCCTGCTTCACCAACTTTTGGCTATATCACCACCACACCCAAACCGGGTTGGGCACAGACCGATTTTGTTGGCGCGTTGCGTGCAGTTTTTGATGTGCCCATTGGCTTCGATACCGATGTGAACGCCGCTGCATTGGGCGAGCATCGCTGGGGCGCAGCGCAGGACTTGGATACGTTCATTTATCTGACGATTGGCACAGGAATTGGCGGTGGGGCGATGGTGGAGGGTAATCTGCTGCACGGGGTGATGCACCCCGAGATGGGGCATATCCGCTTGCCACATGATCGGGGGCTGGACCCCTTTGAGGGTTGCTGCCCCTTTCATGGGGATTGTCTCGAGGGTTTAGCCTCCGGCCCGGCGCTGGAATCACGCTGGGGCGGAGGCGCCGAAAGCCTGCCCAATGCACATCCCGCCTGGGAGCTTGAATCCAGTTATCTGGCGGATGCCATCATTAATTTCACTCTGTCCCTGGCTCCACAGCGTGTAATTTTGGGCGGGGGTGTGATGCAGCAAACGCATCTTTTCCCGTTGATCCGACAAAAAGTTCAGACCCGGCTGAATGGTTATTTGGCGGTGACTGAGATCAGCGATCAAATGGATGGTTTTATTGTGCCCCCGGCGCTTGGCCAGCGGGCAGGGATTTTAGGGGCGCTGGCGTTGGCGCAACAGGCGTTTCACAGTTAGGCTGCGGTATTTACCGTTTATCAACTGGCCCTAGCAACGGGTCATTCGCAATAGGGGTCATTCCGGCGTTTTCCAATTGCGTGCGCAGTTTTACAATCACCCGTTTTAGCTCAGCCATACGAACTTCTCGCCCTGCGGTCAGGTTGACGAAGCTTTGCAATTCTTCGGTGCGCTCCTGAACGCGTCGCTCCATCTCGTTGGTATCTTGGATCACGCGGGCGTATAAACGCGCATTCTCAATGGCCTGGGCCGCCTGAGCTGCGAATGGCTGGGTAAGTTCGGCTTGCTCCGACGAGTAAGCTTCGAGCTGGTTGCTATCGAGCGTGAGAAAACCAATCAGGGTATCACGAACAATCAGCGGAACACCCATCCAACTGGCTATATGTTCAGAATCCCCCCAATTTTTAAATCGGGCATCTTTTCTCGGATTGTTCAAGATTAGCGGTGTGTGTGTTTGCAGGATTTCTGCAAACAGCTCGTCTTCACCGGGGAAAAGATGCCCTCTGGGTGATCGGGTGAGATTGCGATCGACCATCACGCGCAATCCGGCGTCTTCATACAGGAAAATAGCACCGCTATCAAAGAGGATTACTTTGCCGATTTGATCGAGAATGAGTTCCAGTACCTGATCTAACTCTAAAGATGTAGTCAGCGCTGCGGCAATGGTGTTGAGGGTTTCTAGTTGTGCGGCATATTTTTTTAATGCGTTTTCTGCCTGCACCCGGTCGGTGATATCCTGCACTGTACCCATAGAGCGCAAAGCTTGACCCGACGCGTCATACTCGGTTTCGCAGCGTTCGTTTATATATTTGATGCTTCCATCTTTTGTTTGTAAACGGTGTACAATGTTATACGGTTGGTTGTTTTTTACAGAAGCTGTGTATGCGTCATTCACAAAATCACGGTCGTCGGGATAGACATGGGACAAAAAAGCATCATAAGTGGCCTTGAATTCTTGCGGCTGCACCCCAAATATTCGGTAAACTTCATCGGACCACCATAATTTGCCTGTCACAAGATCCAATTCCCAATTCCCCACGTGGGCCACACGCTGGGCATCTTTGAGCCTTGCTTCGTTCTCCCGCAACGTACTCTCTATTTGCACCCGGTCGGTGATATCGGTGATGAAACCTTCAAGTGTAATAACATCGTTCTCTGTCCCAAGAATACCCTGCCCCTGTTCCCAGACCCATTTTATATTTTTACTGGCTGTGATAATGCGATAAAGCAATTGAAAACTTCGTTGGGTTTTTAGCCCAGCTTGAACCGTATCCCAAACTATCTGACGATCTTCGGGGTGAATGATTTCGGCATAGGAAAGCTGGGCGTTGCCTACCAACTCATCGGGTTTGTAGCCCGTCAGGGGGAGACACCCATCGCTGACAAATTCCATTGTCCAGTTGGGATCATTCATGCACCGGTACGCCATGCCGGGCAAATTGCTCATCAGGGTAGATAGTCGCCGCTGGCTTTCCTGCAATGCTTCTTCTGTCCGTTTTCGCTCGGTAATATCCTGGACAATGGCCTGGATGCAAGGTTTGCCGCGAAAGTGAAGGTGAGAAAGGGAGAGAAGCGCATCATAATATGTGCCATCCTTGCGCTTGAATTGAGCCGGGAAATTCTTGAGAAAGCCCTGTTCTTGAAAGCGTTTTAGCGCCTCGTTTCGCTGGTCAGAGTTCTGATACAGCGCGGCAACATTGCCGATCTCTTGAATATCAGTGGCGCTAAATCCACCGGATTGCAGCATGGCATCATTAAATAAAAGCAAATTACCTTGGTGGTCGACAACACCGATACCAATCGGTGAGCTTTCGAATAAGGTGCGGAATTGTGTTTCGCCCTCGATAAGAGCTGCTTCCACTCGTTTACGATCGGTGATGTCTCGCGATGAGCCATAAATACCAATGATGGCGCCGGAGTGACCCCGTATCGCTTTGACACTATTTTCCATCCAGACGGTCTGCCCATCTGCGTGATAGTATTCCGTCTCTATGGAGACGTAGCGTTCCAAATCAGTATTTGGTTCAATATCACGCTGCATTTCTTCGGCAAACAACATTATCGTCTGCTGTACAGATTCCGGCGTAATCGCTTCTTCCAGGGTTTGCTGTTTGCGTTCTTCGGGCGTAAAGCCGAGTACCTTTTGGATAGAGGGACTCACATAGGTGGTATTAAAATTCTGATCCAGGGTCCAGACAATATCGGCCATATTCTCAGCCAGGAACTTGTATCGCTCCTCACTCTCACGAAGCGCTATTTCGACCTGCTTGCGCTCGGTGATGTCTGTGGCCACCTGCAATCGGACAATACGGCCATCCATCCATTGAATGGCTCGATCATAGTTTATGTACCATTTGCCGGTAATTGGATTCTGGGCTTCCCAGATAACTACTTCGGCGGGATTGCCATCCGCATCAATTAATTGGTTGTTCGTGCAATGGATGCAAGGGCCAGAATTGTCTCGAAATACATCCCAGCAAGCTTTTCCAACGACATCTTCGCCAAAATGGGTTTGCATGTGCTGATTGGTAAACAAAATTTCGTAAGTTTCCATATCCGAGACGTATACATCGGCATCGATACTGTTCAGGATTGTAAAGAGCCGTTCATGCGATTCGCGCAACGCTTCTTCTGCCCGTTTGTTTTCGGTAATATCTAACACGCTGCCGATAAAATATACGGGTTGGCCCTGGGTATCGCGGACGAGATTCGCGTCCAGAATGCCGTAGACTATGCGTCCGTTTTTATGGATAAATTGTTTTTCCATGCGATAGTGGTCAATTTTGCCCGCGGCCAGTAACGCTTGTTTCTGCAGGTTTTCTTCCAGGATTTCTGGGTGCGTAATATCCTTGAGATGCTTCCCAATCAGCTCATCTTCGCGGTATCCCAGCATGTGGCAATAGGCATCATTGGCGCTTTCAATACAAAACTCCAGCGTAACCCGCGCCACACCAATGGCCATATTTTGATAGATTTGCCGGAAACACTCCTCCCCCTTTTGCAAAGCTTCTTCGGCCTGCTTTCGCTTGGCTTCAGATTGTTCAAGCTCGAAAACGCGCTGACGCATCTCTTTCAATTCATTTAGTAATTGTGTTTTTGTCTTTGTACTGTCACGCATCGTGTACCTCGTCAAGCCTGGTCATTTTTGCCATTTTTACAATACTTGCGATACCAGTTTTTTCACCCGCCTTGGAAATTATACTATGGAGTATGTGGCGTAGGGCGAGCAGGCCATAGCCCCTCCGCTGCTAAAACTCGCCCATGCTTGACAGCCGTCCAAAGGGATTTATAATAACAACAGCTAATATCCAAAACGCAAGGACCGGGACGAGTAAGCGGCAGCGGCACCGACAGAAAATGGAGATCATTGGCTGAGAGTCTCCCTCGGAAACCGACCGCCCAAAACCCCCCGCGAGCGTTACGTTGAACAGGTGTCAGGGTATCAGGTATTCGGCAATTAGGAATCGATGGTTGTGCAATATTTCTTCCTGATTACGAATTACCCAATCCCTAATTCCTAACTAAACAAAACGGCTGGCCCCGTTATCGGCCCAAGAGATAAGTCTTTCGAGACTTAATTCGGGTGGAACCGTGTGAAGTAATGAAGCTCGCACCCCGGAATGGGTGCGGGTTTTTTTTGTTTCCCTCACCCCAGCCCTCTCCCACTGGGAGAGGGCTGGGGTGAGGGAAAGGAGAGAAAAATGTCCTACCAACAGCAAGAAAAATACGAAGAATCCGAACTATATCGCATCCGGCATTCGGCGGCGCATATTATGGCGCAGGCTGTAACCGAGTTATTCGAGCCGGATGAAGCCAAAGTCGCCATCGGCCCGCCTATCGAAAATGGCTTTTACTACGATTTTGATTTGCCCCGCAATCTGACCCCCGAGGATCTCAAAGCCATCGAGAAGCGGATGCGCCAGATCATCGCCGGGAAGCATGTTTTCGAGAAAAAAGTCGTCAGCGCCGAAGAAGCCAAAGCCATGTTCAAGGATCAGCCCTACAAAATTGAACTCATCGAAGGCCTGGAACAGGGTGGCACCGACGAGTACGGCGAACCCCTCGACGAGAAGCCCGACATCTCATTCTACACGCACGACACGTTCACCGATCTGTGCCGCGGGCCGCATGTGGAGCATACCGGGAAGGTCAACCCCTCCGCCATCAAATTGATGAGCATCGCCGGAGCCTATTGGCGCGGCGATGAGCACAAACCCCCACTCCAGCGCATCTATGGCACGGCCTGGGAGAAACCTAACGAACTCAAAGAATATCTGCACATGCTCGAAGAAGCCAAAAAGCGCGATCACCGTAAGCTGGGCAAAGAACTCGATATCTTTACCTTCGACGAAGAAGTCGGCCCCGGTCTACCGCTCTGGTTGCCCAATGGCGGCGTGCTTATTGACGAACTGGAAAATCTCGCCAAAGAAATTGAACACAATCACGGTTATGATCGTGTGCGCTCGCCCCACCTCACGAAGGAAGACCTCTTCGTGCGCTCCGGCCACCTTCCTTACTATGCCGAAAGCATGTACCCTCCCATGGAGATGGAAGGCGTGAAGTACTATATCAAGCCGATGAACTGCCCCATGCACCACAAAATCTTCGCGGCGCGCCCCAAAAGCTACCGCGATCTGCCCATCCGTCTGGCGGAGTATGGAACCTGCTACCGTTTCGAGAAATCGGGTGAACTCTTTGGGCTGATGCGCGTGCGCTCCATGCAGATGAACGACGCCCACATCTACTGCTCGGAGGAAGATTTCGAGCAGGAATTCATGGATGTGATCGCCATGTATATGGAGTATTTCGAAATTTTCGGCATCGAAAGATACGTCATGCGCCTGAGCACGCACGGCACAGCCGGGTTGGGTAAAAAATATGTGGATAATGAGCGCCTATGGCTCAAGACCGAAGAAATGGTGCGCCAGGCGATGAATAACGGCGGCGTGCCTTATGTGGAAGTCAACGACGAGGCGGCTTTCTATGGCCCGAAGATCGACGTGCAAGTGTGGAGCGCCATCGGACGTGAATTCACGCTGGCTACCAATCAAGTAGATTTTGCTGTGCCCGAAAGGTTTGACCTGACCTTCAAGAACAGCGCCGGTGAGGATGAGACGCCCCTGTGCATTCACCGTGCCCCGTTGAGTACGCACGAGCGCATGATCGGCTTTCTGATCGAACACTACGCGGGGAAATTCCCTGTATGGCTGGCCCCCGATCAGGTACGCATCATCCCCATTACCGACGATCAGGTTGAGTATGCCGTTAGCATTGAGAAACAACTCAAAGCCGCAGGTGTGCGCGCCAAAGCCGTGATCGGTTCCGACCGCATGAATGCCAAAATTCGCGCGGCACAGAAAAAACAGGTGCCGTATATGCTGGTTGTTGGCGATCAGGAACTTGGGAATAATACAGTATCTTTGCGCAAACGCGACGGCTCTCGCCAGAATGATCTTCCGGTGGGTGAGTTTGTGGCGATGATTATGGAAAAAACCGCGACGCGAGCATCAGAGATTTAAATTCAGAATGCAGAATGATGAATATAAGCAAGCGTACCCCATTCATCATTCTGCATTCAAAAATCTGTAATTATTTTCCTGCATTCATCATTCACAATTCATCATTCCCATGATATACTCCGCCCCGGTCTGGTAGAAGCCAGACTAAACCTATCACACACGTCTCTTGCCTGGCCCATGGAGCGTGCCGCGGGGGAATTTTACTGCGGTTCCCAATGGGATAATAAAGAGACGGAGGAAAAAACGCGAGGAGTTTAAAAAATGTCTGTTATTTCCATGAAAGCTCTCTTAGAGAGTGGTGTTCACTTTGGGCATCGTACCCAGCGCTGGCACCCCAAAATGGCGCCCTATATCTTCACTGAGCGCAATAAAATCCACATTATTGATCTTGAACAAACGCTCCGAGGGTTGGAGACGGCCTACGCCTTGGTCCGTGATTTTGTAGCTGAGGGCGGCAGTGTACTTTTTGTAGGCACCAAGCGCCAGGCTCAAGACACCATTCAGACCGAAGCCGAACGCTGCGGTATGCCCTGGGTCACCAACCGCTGGTTGGGCGGCACACTGACTAACTGGTCTACCATTCGTCAGCGTGTTAATGAACTCAATCGCCTCGAGCAGATGCGCGACCGCGGCGAGTTCGATATTCTCACAAAACGAGAAGCTCTGGACGAAACGCGCAAGATTGACCGGCTGGATATGCTTTTCGGCGGCATCCGCAATATGGACGGTAATCCGGATGTTGTCTTTGTGGTAGATGTTAGTCGGGAAACCACGGTTGTGCATGAAGCCAATGTTTTGGGCATTCCGGTTGTGGCAATGGTGGATACCAACTGTGATCCGCGCAATGTCGATTACATCATCCCCTCCAACGATGACGCTATTCGTGCCATCAAGTTGATCGTCGGCAAAATTGCAGATGCAGTTCTCGAAGGTCAGGCGATGCGCAAGGATGAAGTTGAAGATCAGGCCTACGCGCCCGAGGCCGAACCGGTTGCTTATGGCGAAACTGCCGAAATGAGCGATGAAGAACTGCTCGGCGCTTCTACATTGGCAAAACTCGAAGCTCGAAAAGTGGATGAAGTCGTCGAAACGGCTGAAGAAACATCAGAAAACGCAGAAGCTGAAGTCGTAACTGAAGTCGCAGTAGAAACCGAAGCTGAAGCTGAAACTGAAGCCGTAACTGAAGTCGAAGCAGAAACCGAAGCTGAAACTGAAGCTGAAGCAGAAACCGAAGCCGTAACTGAAGTCGAAGCAGAAACCGAAGCAGAAGCTGAAACTGAAGAAAAAGCCGACGAGGCCGTAGAAGCGGATGAAGAAGAAGAAAAAGAAGATGAGGCATAAGTAATGAGCATCTCAGCAAAAGATATCAAAGTCCTGCGAGAAAAAACTGGCGCAGGTTTTATGGACTGCAAGAAGGCACTCGAAGACAGCAATGGCGACTTCGAAAAAGCGTATGACTTTCTGCGCAAAAAAGGTTTGGCAACCGCTGCCAAGCGCGCCGATCGCGACGCATCTGAGGGCGTTGTTGAACTCTACTCACATGGCGACGGACGCGTTGGCGTTATGGTTGAAGTCAATTGCGAAACCGACTTTGTGGCCCGCTCGGAATCTTTCCGCACCTTGGCTCACGAAATCGCCCTGCAAATTGCTGCACTTTCACCTCAATATGTAAGTGAAGATCAAATTCCCGAAGAAATTCTTGCCAAAGAACTCGAAATCGCGCGCGCGCGTGCTATTGAAGAAGGTAAGCCCGAAAAAATGCTGGACCGTATTGCAACGGGTCGAGTTGAAAAATTCAAAGATGAGTTCGTGCTTTTGCGGCAAGCTTATATCCGCAACGACAAGCTGACTATTCAAGAGTATTTACACGAAAATGTCGCTTCTATCGGAGAAAATATCGTCATCCGCCGATTCACCCGCTGGGAACTCGGAAAAACTAGCAACTAGAATAATAAAAGGCCAACCCCAGGTTGGCCTTTTTTCTAATTCTGACAATCGCTGCACCTTGAGAAAATGTTGCAAAACAGGGTTGTGTGAGAAGCTTCGCCTCTCGCACAACCCTGTTTTGCAGGTTAGCCGAATTGGTAGCGGAAGCAGGTTATCAATCAGCACTTGGAAGGAATACAATATTGATGAAAGAAAATCTTAAGTACAAGCGTATTCTGCTAAAACTGAGCGGGGAATCATTATCGGGGCCCGATGGATTTGGCATTGACCCTTTCCGCGCCGAAAGCGTAGCCGAGCATATCAAAGAAATTTACAAGTTTGGGGTTGAAATTGCCCTGGTGATTGGCGCAGGGAATATCTGGCGCGGGCGCGCTGGCCTGGAACGCGGTATGGATCGCGCCACCGCTGACTATATGGGCATGTTGGCGACTGTCCTCAATGCACTGGCGCTAATGGATGCTATGGAACGCGCAGGTATTGTCACCCGCGTGCAATCGGCGATTGAAATGCGCGATGTGGCCGAACCCTATATACGGCGTCGAGCGATCCGCCATCTGGAAAAGGGGCGTGTGGTGATCTTCGGTGGTGGCACAGGCAACCCCTACTTTTCAACAGATACGGCGGCTGCCTTGCGCGCTATGGAAATTGGCGCGGAAGTCGTCATTAAGGCCACTAAAGTGGATGGTGTATACGACTCAGACCCTGTGACCAACCCCGACGCGGTGAAATTTGATACGCTCACCTATATCGAAACGCTGAACAAGCGTCTCGAAGTTATGGATAGCACCGCAATCTCACTGTGTATGGACAATCATCTTCCTATCCTGGTGCTGAATCTATGGGAAGAGGGCGTACTTCGACAAGCCCTCCACGGTGAAGCGGTGGGAACGCTGGTCTGTGACTGATTTCCATACATTGTAGAACAATCCCCTAAAGGGGGTGTGCGACAGGTATATTGTTGCACACCCCCTTTTTTTTGACGCGTACTGATCCAGTGGCTTTCCCTTGAGACCCCCTCGAGTTGGCGTATTGTAGAGACCGCGATCATGGTAAAATCATCTAAAAGTTGATGGCTAATATGCAAGGAGATTCCCTATGCTTTCTGATCTTTATGTGGACGCAAAAACAAGAATGCGAGGCGCAATCCAGGCTCTGGAGGAAGATTTAGCGGCAATCCGTACTGGACGCGCCAACCCTGCTCTGGTTGAAAAGCTGTCTGTAGAATACTATGGTGCTCCTACTCCATTGCAACAATTGGCTAGCGTGGGGGTTCCAGAACCTCGCACATTACTGATTCGCCCTTTCGACCCAGCCACGATAAAAGATATTGAGCGTGCTATTCAGGCCTCCGATTTAGGTCTCAACCCTAATAGCGATGGTAAGGTCATTCGTCTACACCTCCCCCCTCTCACCGAAGAACGTCGCGAACAGTTGGTGCGTATTGTAGGGCAGCGCGTCGAAGAAGCGCGCATAGCTATTCGTAATGTGCGCCGCGATAGTATCCGGGAACTCAAAGAATTTGAAAATGAAGATATGATTTCTGAAGATGATCGCATTCGAGGTGAAAAAGAAATCCAACAATATACCGATGATTTCATTAGCGAAATTGATGGAACCGGCGATAGAAAAGAAAAAGAGATTCGAGAAGTTTAGCAAATGTCAAAAGATCAAGAAAACCTGCCGGTGAAGATTCCTCGACACGTTGCAATTATTATGGATGGCAATGGCCGTTGGGCACTCTCGCGCGGTTTGCCCCGACTGGCGGGACACAGGGCTGGTACCGATAATTTGCGCCGGGTGATTGAAGCTTGTGTCGAATTTGGGATCCAATATCTTACTTTGTATGCCTTCTCAACAGAGAATTGGGGACGCCCTGTTGAAGAAGTGAGGGGTTTGATTCGCATTCTTGAAGATGTGATTGATCGCGAACTCAAGGAACTGCATAAAAATGGTGTTCAATTGCGCCATATTGGGCAATTAGACCGTATTAACCCATCTCTTAAGAAAAAAGTATTGAGTGCAATTGAACTCACTAAAGATAATAAGCGTCTTGTCCTCAATGTGGCTTTTAACTACGGAGGTCGGGATGAAATTATTTGGGCGGTCAAACGGATGCTGGCCGATCAGGTTGCCCCGGATGATGTGACGGTAGAATTGGTTAATCAATACTTATTTACAGTTGGTGTTCCCGACCCTGATCTAATTATCCGCACATCTGGTGAGTTACGTGGCAGTAATTTCCTCATCTGGCAGGGAGCTTATGCCGAGTGGTACTTTACGCCAACATTCTGGCCCGATTTTGGCAAAGAAGCCCTACAAGAAGCTATCGACGAATACGCGCACCGTGAGCGCCGCTTTGGTCAGGTAAATAAAAAATAGTGCATTATGCGTCAACGACTAATTAGCGCCCTTTTTCTGGTTCCGTTGGGTATCGCTGCTATTTATTATGGTAGTTGGTACTATTTTATTTTAATGGCTGTGTTGGTAACACTGGCCGCTAAAGAATATGCAGATCTGTTCCGCGCTGGAGGACATCAGCCCAATAGCGCTTTAGTTGCTGGGGGGACGTTGGCAATTATCATCAATCAGGCCTTTGATCTTTTTGGCGATGCCCCGTGGTCGCGCGATCCGAGTTGGCTGGTTAGTAGTTTGCTCCTGATTAGCATGGCATTCCACCTTTTCCAGTACGAACGTGGGCGCGATAACGCGGCGACAGACTTTGCCATTACAGTCTCCGGTTTTGTATACTTTGGTTTGTTAGGAGCATACCTGGTTTTATTGCGCCAACTTCCCGAAGGATTGTGGTGGGTTATGCTGGCTTTACCCGCGATCTGGTTTGCCGACTCGGGCGCGTATTTTTATGGGCGCGTCTATGGCCGCAAGAAATTCAGCCCGCGCCTCAGCCCCAAGAAAACCTGGGAAGGCTATATCGCCGGGATTGTGACCAGCATCATTGGCACAACGCTTTTTGCCATACTCTGGCGTATCCCCGCCGGGCCGGAAACGGCCATCACGCCCTTCGCTGGCGCGCTGCTTGGATTTGTGATTTCCATCATCGCTCCTCTGGGCGATTTGGGCGAAAGTATGATCAAGCGACAATTTGGAGTGAAGGATTCCAGCCACTTAATCCCTGGTCACGGTGGGGCATTTGACCGCATTGATAGCTGGTTATGGGCCGGAATGATCGGCTATTACATCATCGTGTGGTTTCTCATATAAAGACTTGCGAAATCTCGATTACGAAGGCGTAAGCCGGAGCCATCAGTTTTATTCAGGAACAGGTCTAAAATTGACAATGCTTTCCTGGCATGGTAATATCCACGTCAGAAATATAATAAACCCCTAGTGGCTCTTATCCAGAGAGGTGGAGGGACCGGCCCTGTGAAACCTCAGCAACCGGTGTTTAGTCCGTTCGTTTTCTAGTCGCAGCGTTTAGCATAAACATTCTCTGCAACCTTAAAACCAGAAACGCAACAGCTAACCCACGGTGCTAATTCCGGCAGATGGATGTTCTGGAAGATGAGAGGGTGCTTATGCCGTTGCGTAGTATGCCCCTCTGAATGATAGGGGCATTTTGTTTTTTGGAGGTAAAAAATGACCACTACTTTTATGCAATCACCCAAACTGATGTTCACATCGGAATCCGTTACCGAAGGGCATCCCGACAAAATGTGCGATCAGATCAGCGATGCTGTTTTGGATGCCTGTCTGGAACAAGACCCCCTCTCGCGCGTAGCCTGTGAGGTTGCCACGAAAACTGGCTACGTTATGTTGCTGGGCGAAATCACCACCCAGGCTTTTGTCAACTTCGATGAATTGGTTCGTAAAGTTGTCGTTGAAATTGGCTACGACCGGGCCAAAAAAGGTTTCGATGGCAACACCTGTGGCGTGCTTTCTGCGATTGCCAGCCAAAGCCCCGATATTGATATGGGCGTGAGTAAATCACTGGAAGCAAAAGGTGGCGAAATCACCGAAGAAGACATCGAAAATATCGGCGCTGGCGACCAGGGCATGATGTTCGGGTACGCCTGTAATGAAACCCCGGCGCTGATGCCCATGCCCATTTATCTGGCACACAAACTCACCTTGCGCCTCGCAGAAGTACGCAAAAATGGCACCTTGCCCTGGTTGCGCCCCGACGGAAAAAGCCAGGTGACCATTGAATACAGCTACGGTAAACCCGTACGCGTGGATACAGCCCTCATCAGTACCCAGCATGCCCCCGAAATCTCGCAAGAAGAAATTCGTGCGGAGATCATCAAACATGTGATTATGCCCACGCTGCCTGCTGATATGGTCGATGATGATCTGAAGATTTTTGTCAATCCGACGGGCCGCTTTGTGATTGGTGGTCCTCAGGGTGATGCTGGCCTCACTGGGCGGAAGATCATTGTGGATACCTATGGTGGGATGGGACGTCACGGGGGTGGTGCCTTCTCCGGAAAAGATTCCACCAAAGTAGACCGCTCCGCAGCCTACGCCGCGCGCTGGGCCGCGAAAAATGTGGTTGCTGCTGGCCTCGCGGATCGCTGTGAAATTCAGGTAGCCTATGCCATTGGCGTTGCCCACCCCCTGAGCGTAAACGTAGAAACCTTTGGTACAGGCAAAGTCGCCGACGAAAAAATTGCTGCACTCGTCAGCGAACACTTTGACCTGCGTCCTGGCGCCATTATCCGCGACCTTGGTTTGCGTAAACCGATCTTTCGTCAGGTAGCCGCCTACGGTCACTTTGGCCGCGACGATCTGAATTTATCCTGGGAACGCACTGACAAAGCCGAAGCGATGCGTAAGGCAGCGGGCCTGTAAACTTCGAAATCCCCGTCCTATATCAAAACATCCCCGTTTTTATTTCTACGGGGATGTTTTGAATTACTTCAAATAGGGCGAAATCTTTTTTATAATATGCTTCTTGGGTTTATAGCCCGTCAGGCGTTCTTTGGGTTCGCCATTTTGGAATAAGATTAAGGTGGGGACGCCCATAACCATATATTGCATCGCTATAGATTGGTTGTGGTCTACATCGAGCTTTACCACATTAACTTTATCTTGCCACTCGCTTGCCAATTCTTCGACGATAGGTTCCAACATTTTGCACGGACCACACCAAACCGCCGTAAAATCTACCAATACCGGTAGCGCCGAATCGAGTAATGTTTCCTGAAAAGTGTCTTCGGTAACATGTTGAATAGAACTCATGATGATCTCCATTTGATTTTAATTTTCGATACCCGATGGTACTTATGCTCTTGAAAAACGTCAAGGTATTCGTTGACGGGCTTTCCTGAGCGTGATAGAATTCTGCCCGTAGTGGGCGCGTAGCTCAATGGTAGAGCAGTGGCCTTTTAAGCCATTGGTTGCGGGTTCGAGTCCCTCCGCGCTCACTCCTTTAGAGACAGTATAACAGGCTGATCTTACAAACCCAGATTTTTATCGGGCTTCCTTGCCCCAGCAGAACCCCACAGGGAATCCCGTGGGGTTGTTTTGTTTCTAACAAAACGGAGTAACCTATGGCTCTCCCAACCTACATTCCCATATCTGATGCCGCCCGCAAATACGGTTACAAAGTGGCCGAGTTGCGAGAAATGGCCGAATCCGGTAAGATAGAAGCCGTCAGATTACCGGATGGTGATGTTATCGTGAGCGAAGCAATAAAACCAAATGTCCGCAAAGAAGATTTGCCGGAATACAAGATGCACAAAAACTTGGCTGGAGTTAGAATAAGCATTAGCGAGGCATCGCGCGTACATAATATTCCTACATCTACTTTAACTCGATGGATGCAGCGCGGGTACATTAGGCGTATTGGGAAAGAAGGTCGCAAGACTATTTTGGATGCACAAGACGTAGCCTATTGTGCAGAGATTTATCGGAAACATGGTGGACAAGGCAAGTGGCTATTTACGCCAAGCGGAACACCCTACCAACCAAAATCTGAAGAACTATTACCTCAAGCGGTATAGGGCGGTTACATATTCTTTAGCTGATAAAGCATCCATCCCACCAGCATATCTCAGAATAACAATCTCTAATACATAAAAGCTCTATATAAAGCGGCCAATAGGCCGCTTTTATTTTGCAATTTATTCTCCATGTTATCTTGACTTAACTTGGAGAATAAATTATATTTCATTTCCATGGCACATTTTCATTAAAAAATTGACCCTGAGAACACCGGCCCTCAGGGTCACGCCCAGAGACTTACGTCCCTGAGCGCGCAAATTGCAGCAAGAACTGCAACTTGCAGAAGAAATTTTAGCACAAAAAACTTCTGCCTGCAGTTCCCAGTGGAAGTTTTTTTATTCCCGCTACTCTGTCCGTGATGGATACCTCCGTTTGGGTAATGCCCTCCTCCACATCACGTCAGGGCGGCGGGAAAAAATTATACGGCCTATATTCGCGTAGGGGAGGGTTGCGCGACGAAAATGAATGGAAGCAGGCAGTAGCGCGCGAACAGACGATGCGGGACGAATTGCAGAAATTCGCCAAAACCTATAAAGCCAACAACGGCAACGGAAACGGAAATTAACTCGATGTCAGTGATTTACTGGCGAAATAAGGAACGTGACAAACAACGCTGCACCGGGAACCTGGCTGTCACGACAAAATATTCACAAGGAGAAACTTATGACCGACAAATTTACCTGGACTAACGAATTCGGAGAGACACTAACCGTATACAAAGAGGCCGACCAGATCGTTATCGAGCATAGCGACTACCCCGGCAGCAAGCTTTTTTACGAAAAGCCGACCGGATTCGCTCGTTTTTTCGCTGCCATGACTAAAGATGTTGCTGTTTTGACAGATGAAGATGGAGAAACCATTGTGCTACACAAAGAAGAAGTTGATTTCATCGAGGCAACCATCAAGGAGCAGGGCTGGTAAGAAAACTTGCGTAATTTATTTCTATGCCGGAGAGCGATTTCCGGCACGGAGATAAGAGACGGAAGCAAAGCCGATCTCGAAGGAGAAAATACCTGATGACCACCCTGATCTCTTTTAGCTCCTCATCCGGCGCACAAAGCCGGTGCGATGCCAGGTGCTACGAAGCCAGGCACAAAAACTGTGCGTGCATCTGTGGCGGCAGGAATCATGGCGCTGGACTGGATCAGGCGATTGAAAACACCCGCGAACTGGCGGAGCAAATGGTTGAAGAATATGCACGGTTACACAATCTCGATGCTGGAACGATTGACACCACCGTGAACAAAAATGTAATTTATCAACTCGCATTACCACTTTAGGAGGCTTATGCAAAAAAATCTAAAACATCGCGATGCGGCAATAGAAGCCGCCCAAAGCTGGATGGTTCAGGCCCCGGTCTTTCTGGACACAGAAACTACCGGCGTCAAGGCTGATGATGAGGTGGTCAGCATTGGTATTGTCGACACCAACGGCATGACATTGCTGGATACGCTCATTCGGCCCAGAAAGTCAATTCCCATGCAAGCAACGAGCGTACACGGGATCACCAACAGGGATGTCGCCAATGCACCGACAATGACCGAGACATGGCCGAAATTACTCAGGATCATAGCGGGGCGTCTGGTTGTGGTTTACAACGCAGCCTTTGACATGCGCTTGTTGTTTCAGTCGGTTAGCTCACCTGAAAAAGAGCAGTGGACATCGGAAACTGTTTGTGCCATGAAATTGTATGCAGCGTTTTTCGGTGAGTGGAATTCCTATCATGGCAGCTACAAATGGCAAAAACTTGGTCTTGCTGCGGAGCAATGCGGTATCGCTCTGCCGGACAATCTGCATAACGCTGTGGCTGATGCTGCATTGACCCACCGTGTTGTGGAGTACATGACGAAGCAACCTATCACACGGCGTTACGAATACGCCTAGAAATGGAGGTGAATAATGACCCGCAAAAAGCATGCAAGGTTATACCGAGATGCCGAAAAGCTGGCTGCCTTGGCTCTCCGGGAGGGCGACATCCAGCCGGGCGAGAAAGATGAATTTATCACTCGGCATATCCAACGTGTGACGGAATACCCCGCTGAGGACAACACCACACGCCGGAAACCAAAAGTCAATTTCTTGCTCCGTGTTTCGACCCAATAATTCGACCACCTGCGAAGGAGGTGATGCCCCGCTAGAAAGTGAATAACGATACCCCGCCGTACACAAGAAGGCCCCCCGGAAGCGCCAAACTCACCGGGAGGCCCGACCGTCCTAGCAACGAGTGCGGTCAAAGGTCAATTATACCCTGTGGATAGGGAGTACGTACACTGACCGCACTCGCACTTTACCGATCGAATAACGTGGAGCGCGCATGACCAAGACCATCATCATTCAAGGTGGTTCGCTTTCATCGTATTACGAGGCAACCCTGAACTACCTGCACCAGAGGTATCAGAACTACCCAGATAATCCGCTGGTGAAAACGAGCAAACCGGCAAAACCGGATGTGAAGACCTGGCAGTGTTTACATTGCGATACCGCCAATCATGCGGATGCTTTGTATTGCGGTGAGAAGTTTGATCGTGCTATTGGTTGTGGCGCGCCGCGTCCAGATGAAACCTTGCATTAAGGGACAAATCCAATGAAACCAAGAACCGATATTCAAAGACGAGCCGCTGAATTGGTAAATGGACGAGAAATAATGAACCGTTCTGCCAGACAAGCCGTTTACAAGCAACTCCGCGCTGAGTTTGGAATCCTGGATAATACGCCCTTTCGTGCTGCTGTGTCGCTGTCCGTTGTGAAAAATCGCAAGAAACCCAGTGATACCTAAAAAATACGCATGATGAGCGCAAAAACTACTCTACAGCTAATTAATGAGGTTTTCCCGATCCCTGCCAGCCTTAACCCTGAAGAAAATTACGCGGATGCCTTGAGCCTTGCGAGGCAGGCAGGCTTATCGGTAGAGGAGCGACCTGACAGTTTGTACGGAACGCTTTTGGTTGTAAGAAACCAGCGAGGCCAGGAGTTTCGCACAAGTATAAAAACGGCCTCCAGCGTGACAAATCTGATCATGAACGCACTTAGACAAGTTTAGACTTTCCGCTTTTGATCGCTGCGCCTGTGTAGGGATGTTCGCAAGCACCTCTACACAGGCCCGGTAATGAGCAGCGGAGACACAACCATGACTACAACTACTGCACCGCCACCAATGAATGTCGTAATGAATATCACGAACCGCGTCAGTAACGTCCTGCGCGAGCCCAATGCAACTAGCCAAGGGCGTCATTACCTGGCTGGCATTGGCGATCACCTGTTTACACTCAGTGGCAGGCCGGTTTCGATGGCAGAGTTAGACACAATGGTGAGTAACTTTGCTGATCGAGGGATGCGGGTTTGTATTTTGGATACTACCGGCGAAATATTCCCCGCAAAATTGCCCGCAGAAGAACCTCCAATGACACCTGACCACCTGGTTTTGTTGAAATTGCACGATACCGCCATGCAGAACGACAGCAAACGGGTTTTTCGCGATCTGCCCTCGCTTGGTGCGCGCGTCTACTTCAAAGTGCATCATACATATTATCTCGACATCGGTCTGTTGAAACCTGACCGCTACCCCACAAAAGACGAATGGGGCAAGGTCACGCAAATGATTGAGGCGTTGAGGATCGTGTTGCCGTCACTGTATACATTCGGGCGATCCGTGCGGGAGCGTCAATACTTTTTATATCGGAATAATCTCATGATTGCTCGTTGGAGGTAAGCGTGAAATCCACCAGGACACATCGAAATTCACAAGCCGAAAACCGAAAAGCACAGCGGCCTGTTAAGTGGCAAGCCGCTTCCCGGCCACAAGGCCAGCGACAGCCACAGTCACAAACACCTGTTCCGGCGTTGCGCCGCCGTACATCGGCATCCTACTGGATTTGGAGCATGTCCGACCTGGGTACGCTATACCGGATGGCGGAGATATGGATTACGAACCTGACCGATCCGGGTACGACAGCGTTCTATGCAGGCGGGATGGCTTTGCTCACGGTTGGGGCTGGCTTCCTGACCTGGGGGCTGGACATCAATCCCAGCCTGATCTTTGGTCAGCACCTGGCAACACAGCTTGTTAGCGAATGGACCAGCCAGCGTATTTTAGTCATGGTCGTTTTCTTGTTCAGCATTATGCCCAACCTGATGGAATTATTTGCGGTCGGATTGGCTGCGCACGGCAATATTGTGGTGGATATTGCGATCAAAGCCACGTTGCTGTTTGATGCAGCCACGGACTCCCCGATGGCGTTCTCGATTGCGCAAGCCATTGTACGCTTTTTCCTGCCTGATGGTACTGCCGCATCCTTGATCTTGTCTGGCCTCGTGGCTATCCCCGTGTTGGCGCTGGCAACGATTATTGTTGAGATTTTATTTCTCAGCTTCCTGGTGGCGACGGTCTTGCTGGTGCGGCACTCATTCAGCCTGCGTAGAAACAATCGTTTTGGACGGTAGAGGATCAACATGAAAGACAACATGATCGTATATGACACCGAAATGCCGAATTGGGTGCGCGGACTGGCCGAAATTGACGCGATTGACACAATTATGGTCATGGTCGGCTATCCATTCTCCTATGCCGCGGGTGGTATTTCTGGCCTCGTACTCTGGTCTGGGGCAATTGCAAGCGTTACGGTTCTGCGGAAAACGCCGATTCTTCCAGCCACGGGGCGACTGATTTACAACCTCATTAATCAGCCTGATATCTTGATTGGAGAATTCCGGGATGTGGTTTTGCCCGTATTGCGGGAAGACCCGCCCAATAATGTTCAGCCCCCTGCGCCTGCGCCTCGCCCCACCTCGGTGAATGACACCCATCCGATTCATGTGCAACCACAAACGGAAGCGCATATCGAATCGGTGTATGCCAGGGATATGGCAGCGCAGACCGTATCGTTCGAACCGGTGAATTCGGTGCGCGCCCTGACGCAGGCATATAAACGGCTAAATGAACTGCCCGCGCTTCCCGGTAGACACGTCGCTATTTTTGGCCCCACAGACAGCGGCAAGTCAACCATCATCAAGATTATGGTGCGCCACCATCAGGATGCTGTCGTCATCATCGGTGATCCGCACTATGAACCCGGCAACTGGCCTTCCCGCGCGTATGTAGTTGGCGCTGGTCGGAATTTTGGCGAAATTGCGTCCACAGTTGACGCGCTGGTAACGGAGATGGCCCGGCGTTACGCTGCTGCTGCCCGCGGGGAGCTTGTTTTGCAAGATGCGCAAACGATCTATTTTGTCACGGATGAACTAAGCGCCATTGCATCCAATGAGCCGGACGTAATGATTGGAATCACGGCTTTGGCGCAAGAAGGGCGCAAGGCGCGTATCTTTGTCATCATAACGCCCCACGGGGAGCAGGTATCTGCAATGGGGCTGGAGGGCAAAGGTCAGGTTCGTGAAAATTTTGCCTTCATCGCCGCCCGGAGTGTACCTGATAATCTCAAGCGCCTTCCAAGAATTGTAAAAGTCACGCTTGGGCCGCCGAAAAATAAGGCCAGCCAGAATTTAGGTTACTTTGTTGTCCCGCCTCCCCCGGTCTACACCGGAACGCCCTATTTTGGTCTGCCTCAATTCCTGCTGGAGCGTGTGCCTGAGTTGGAAAAGGGTGTGCCTGAGCATGTGCCTGACAAAGCCCAACGTGTGCCTGAGTGTGTGCCTGAGAACGGTTTTCAGCGTGTGCCTGATGCTGGGCACACCCCAGGCACAGGGTTTTCGACCCGATTCGGACGTGATTCTGACGCGACGCATTCGCTGGCCGCTTACCTTGCCCAATATGGATTTGGAATTCGCAAGATTGCGAACTTCCTGCCTTTTGCAAACGATGATGCCCGCCAGATTGCCAACCTCGCGTTGGCTGAACGAACCGAATTGCCCAAACGTCCCGATCCGGGCAGTTCCGATGAAATCGATCTGGTGCGCTACCTCCATGTTGAGTGTGGTGCGCCCATCGAGCGAATTGCCTCGCTGCTGAATGGGAACAAATGGGAGAACCTGGCGCGTATCCAGAACTACGGCAAGGATGGCAAGTAATGACGGCTATTCTTACGCGCCACGATTGGAACCGGGCTAAATGGGGCCGCTTGAAGCGCGATGAACCCGAATTAGCAGCGGAGCTACGGAAGAATATTCTGAAAGGATATACCCCTGAGTTTTTGGAGATGGCAATTGAACGTATTGTTGGCTGCTCAAATCTTGCCAAAGACATCCGCTATGCGGCTGAGTATTTGTGGAAAGAACTGTATGGCGAAGCTGGAAGCCCCGCCGATTCAGCCGGTCAGGTGAAACCATGAAATATAACCATTTTCTACTAACCCTGGCATTTTTTATGAGCTTCACCATGCTGGGCGCAATCTGGGTGGGCGTAATGTCGCTAACGAATAGTGGCTCAGGGGCCAGTATCGTAACCCTGATGCTTGCTCTACCTGTAGCGGCTACGCTGGTTTTTTTGGTGAATCTATCCAGGAAAGCTTATCAACACCCAGCGCCGCGACCGCGAAGTGCGAAAAGATGTCCTCTCGCGGCATTTGAAAGTCGTCTTTGACTCACAAAAGGAATCAGCATGACAGACAATGGACACAACGATATGAAAAATATCACCCGAATCGACAATAAGCCAAAATGTACCTACGGGTGGTTGGTGCGCATTTATCGGCGAGGGGAGGTATTTCGGAAGTTCTTTAGCGACAATCCGCACGGCGGCAAGGAAGCCGCTCTGGAAGCTGCCCTGACGTGGCGTGACGCGATGTATATCCAGCATCCAGTCGAAGATGTCCCCTTCCGCACACACCCGATGCGCTCCAACACGACCGGCATACAGGGCGTCTCGGAAACCTTTCACCGGTCATCGAGTGGAGCAAAGCTGCTTTGTTTTTCTGTCTTTTGGACGCCTCGGAGAGGCAAACGCAGGACAAAGCGATTTTACTTCCATCATTTTGACACGCGCGAGGACGCGCTGGAAGCTGCTGCCGCGTTCCGCAAAGAAAAAGAAAACGAAATCCGCCGCCGTTATCAGGCGGGGAAATATGAACCCCAGAAAGGATAAACAATATGGCAACGAAAATTATCACAATCGCCAATCAAAAAGGCGGCGTAGGCAAAACCACCACGGTTATCAACTTGGCGCATGGTCTGACGCTGAACGGTAAAAGCGTACTGGTAATCGACCTTGACCCGCAAGGGCATTGCGCCCGGTCGCTGGGTGTGAAATCCGAGGGTGGCGCAAACTACCTGCTTTCGATGGGCCTGGGGCAAGCCGAGACCGAATTCATCAAACAACAGGTTCGTAACACCAACCGTAAAAATCTCTGGCTCATTCCGGGCGATGTGAGCACCAATCACGCCCAGACAACGATCAATTCCGCCAGCTATCCGGTTTCGTGGATACGGGAAACTCTGGAACGCTTCACCGGCAATGGGTTGGACTATATCATCCTGGACACGGCTCCCAGCGTTGGCGGTATTCAGGAGCGGGCATTGTGGGCCGCTGACCTGCTGGTGATCCCGACTTCGGCTGAGTTTTTAGGAACAGATGGCGTGCGGAATATTTCCCAAATGTTGGTCAAGCTGCAAAAAAATCTGGGATGGCGAGGCTCTTTGCTGGGTGTGCTGCCCACAATGTTCATGGAGCGCATTCGGGAACAGTCGGCCTCCCTGGGCGACCTGGAGCAGGCTTTTCCTGGAAAGGTTCTGATGCCGATCCACCGGGCGGCTACGCTGAGCGAATGTCCGGGGATGGCCCAGACCATCTTTGAGAAAGACCCGACTTCACGCGCCGCTGAGGAGTACGGTGCATTTGTGAAGGAAGTTTTACGGTATTAGAAAGACAGAAGACCGGGGACTGGTGACGGAAGATAAACACTGGTTCTCAGTCTGAACAGGAGTAGTTATGGGACGCCGCAGCGCATTTTTTGATGATGAACTAGAACCGACTGAAAACAGTCAGTCATCGGATAGCAACGGCTTTGGGTTTGGTAATGATGCACCCGCGCCAGGTATCCAGCCGGAACGCCCGGCCTCGATTCTGGATCAGCTGCGCGTGGCAACACCCAAGAAAAAGGTGGTGCGCGATCGCTCTTGGGAGGAAGGCAATCCAACCAAAACCTATCGCAAGGTACACAGCGATATTCGCGATGCGATCAATGATATTGCCATCGACTATAACTACAATGCCAGCCAAATTGCGCAGGCGTTTCTGGAGTATGCCTTGATGTGCTATCGCCGGGCGGATTTTGCGCTGGAACTGGAACTCGATTCCCGGCACGGTTTGACGCTTATGCCAGGAGGTTGGTCGGACGAGAAAAAACCCATCTGGGCGGAGAATGCCTGGGGTAAGCAGCCTCCCCAGAAGAAAAAGCGGAAGAAGAAAGACGAAACGCCACTGTATAAAATGTTTGTCGGCTATCGCCTCACCCCGCACATTGTCGCCGAAATTGACGCGGTATGTGAGACGCGCCGCTTCCCGGATGGAAACATCATCAGTCGCAAATACCATGACGGTGAGGTTGTGGCGCGTTTTTTGACCTTCGCCATTGAAGCCTACAACAGCGGAAAATTGGCCTTGCGGGACGCTGAAAATGAGTAGTCCAAAAATCGAACCTGTGAATTTGGTGCAAATTTCAACTTTTTTTGAGCCAAAAAATCGTGCCGCTCACGTTGACGCTCACGCACCGCTCACGCACCGCTCACGCACCGCTCACGTTGCCGCTCACGTTGACGCTCACGTTGACCTTTCAAAATGTCCGGAGAGCGATTTATTTGCCCCCACAGATATGCTCGGATGTCTGGAAAATATCGCCCCGCAGAAACGCTCCTGACGATTTGTATGAGAAAGTTTTAGGAAATTCAAATGCTGCTCAAAATTGACCCAAAATCGGCTGCTCAGTTTAGCCTCATCCACGAAACTCCCGGTGAGATCATCGCTATCGATCACCGCCGCTATTACGTTGCCACCGGCGACCGGCTGGCGCTGCTGGTCTTGCGCAACGGCCTTGACCTGGCAACGATCACCGGCCAGGTGGTGGATGCCAGGCTAGGGTGGGATCATGCGGTCGAGCAATTCGCACCGGAGGCTGATGTCGGCTTGCGCCGTACCAAGATCAGCGTTTACCGCCGTGTCATCAATGCTCACCCGAATGGGCCGATGGGCGGCATCAAGTTCTTATCCACCATTTTGAAATCCGCTTCAAAACGAACATCGAGGAATACACCATGAAAGCCACACAAGCCTGGCAAGCCGCCCTCGGCCAACTCCAGTTGGAGATGCCGAAAGCCGCCTTCGATACCTGGGTACGTGATACCGAGTTCATCCGATTTGACGATGTAACCGGCATATTTACCGTTTGCACAAGGAACGCCTATGCCCGCGACTGGCTCGAAGATCGGCTGACCAGTACGGTACAGAAGTTGTTATCCGGGATCATGAACGGAGACGTTAGAGTCAAATTTGTGGTTGCGGAAACTGCACCGCAACCTCCGGGGGGACTTGGTTTCTCGATGGACGATTACCAGATGGCGATACCCGATGAGCGAACCGATGATCCAGAGACAGCCTGGGAGATTATTCTAAGCACACTGCAAAAGACGGTCAGGAGAGCGGAATTTGAAACCTGGATCAGCGATACGCGGTTTAGGAATTTGGGGGATGATGGTGTGTTCGTTGTTGAGCAAACACACAGCTATGGGCGGAAATGGCTCGAAATGCATCTCGGGGGGAAACTGGATGATGCACTTTCTGCGGTGCTTGGTCAAAGCGTTACTGTTATTTTTGCACAAGATCACGATTGCCCACCTGATGGAACTACACCAGAAGCGGACGCAGTCATCAATGTCGAAGTTATTTACGAGAGTTTCCAGAAGGTAATCACAAAGCCCAGAACAGCCGTGCGTGTTCCTGGCTACATGCGGCGCTGGATACCCTATTGGGGGCCATCACTTAGCTGGATGTATGTAGGTTTGGCACAAATTGCATTTTTTAGCCGCGTGAGTACTGGCGAATCATTCAAGGCGACGCTGCGCAATATTGCCTTGTGGTCAGGATTGGGCCCCCAAACAGTTATGCGACAACTGAATAGCCATCAAGCAGAATGGTTTCTTAGGTCGGCTGAAGATATGCACTACAGCATGTTAGCTTATATGCCTTTCACACCCGGCGATATTGAATTGATTGAAGAATTTCTCTCTGAACTTGGTGTCAAGGATAATCCTGTAAATGCTCTCGAAAAGGCGCTCATGGTGCACCGTCGAGACATACTACCCTTTCCGGTTTCTACACCAAAACAAATGCATCTTGAAATGTCACCCAATCCGCGTCCACCGGTAGAAACGATCCTTGATATTTGTCGCCCTTATCCTGCTTCTGATGCGGTAGAGATAAAGACATTAGCAGAACTGCTAGTAGCTCATTTGATGCCGGTACCTGACGAGTTGCATATCCCATTGTATTTCATCAGGTCACACTTGAAGCAACTGAGGAGTGGTCCCGGTTGGCTTGTCGCGTTACTCCGAGACGAGAGTTTTATTAGCAGGACTGAAGGTTACAAAAATCCCTTTTTTGTTATCGGTGGAGCGAAGGCGTTAGCGCAATGGTTAGGTTTTGCCGTAGATCGGGGTTATAAAAACCGGGTAACAGAATGGTTGTCTGATAGCGCTCGTGGAAAAGATTACCTGAAGCAATTTGTCAGCCACAAAGGGGGAGAATGGTATTCTGTTGTCCCGCAAGATTTGGAAATTCTTTCACCAGATGATGCCCATAAATGTGCAATGATGACGGAGTTTGTGGAAATCTTTGTCACTCACAAGGCGGGTGATTTACTGACTTTGTTGATGCAGGACGACAAAATAGAAAGCCTTGTTGAGCGCATTCATGAGTACCCAGGATTTCCGGCGCGAATGGAACAAGCAGCGAGACGAATTGAACAAAATCCGGCGCGAATGGAACAAAACCCCCGAAAATCCGGCGCGAATGGAACAAAATCCGGCGCGAATGGAACAAAGTCCGGCGCGAATGGAACAAAACCCGGCGCGAATGGAACAATATTAACACTCTTTAAATACCTTAAAACCACCTTTAAATACTATGGTATTACCACCCCACAAATTCAAGCCTTTTTAGCTGACGCTAAACAGCATCAGAATGACAAGATTGCGATAATGGGTGGTGGTGAGATTTCATCTTGGGGGTTGGGTGATTTATTGCGTAAATCTGGAATAAAAAGCACAAAAATGCGCAACCAGATTCGGGAAACGATTTCGGCAGTTGAGTTTGTTGCTGCCACACTTTATGCTGTGGCTCAGTCAGATGATTCCGTAAGTGGGTTGTTGGCCAGCGTTTTGACAAATCCTGATGGAGTGCAATTGGATCAGAGTTACCGTGACTTGGCAAACCTGCATCCCGGTAAATTAGCGAAGTTGATCCAAGAAGCCTACGAGTTTGGCGGGATCACTGAAAATCCAGTTTGGAATGGCGCTATGCAATCGATCAAGCAAAGCCAACTTGAAGATTTGGCTGAACGATTGTTGTTGACTCAAAATAGCTAAGGATGGTCATCATGGATACAAAAATTCAAGAAAAGATTCGAGAAATCCAAGACGTTACTGGTTCGAACAACGACAGAGTAAAAGCACGCATATTGGTTACTGAACTTTTTTCTGGGTTGCTTGAAGATTCTGACGGCTTGGTCACCGATGAAATATTGGATGTGGCTGATGAATTGTACATGAGCTACAACGCGAATCATTTAGCAGAATTGTTAGGGCTGCGGATAGGTGATTTACGCCTTGCTTTACGGCGCGAGCGTCCTTGTAAATGCCCCAGATGCGAAGCGGAATTTACGCGTGAACTCATGCCTAATAAACAACCACACACCTGGTTACGGAATGGCTTTCACATAATGCACTGCGTAGCTTGTGAAAAAGAACTTCAAGAACAAGCCAAAGCAGAAGATAACAAAGCCGATTTTGAATGGGAACAAGAAAGAGCTTTTTGGCGCGAACAAATGCTGAAAGAGTTTGCCCCTTATCAGGCTACGGCGAGATTGATTTTCATAGCTTGCCTGGAAAAACAAGACTTGTGGGATATTGTTGAGTACAAAAAGCATATCCGTAGTTTTGGTCAGTGGTGGGTTTTTGGACAACGATCAAACGCACTTTTTCAGATGCGGCAGGCGAAATATTCGGGCTGTATGGTTTGTGGCTCTGAGCCGATAGCGCTTTGTTTGGTATCACACGATGCGGAAAAAGAACATTTTTTCTGGGGGGGCATGGGGCGAGATGGGACTGTTGGAAAAATGCTCACCAACGACAATGTTGATTATGCTCATGAAGCTCTATGGTGGTTAGAGCCATCTGCCTATTTCGGTTATGCCGAAGATCTTCCGCTCTTGCGTAGACCACTATTGTGTCTCTGTGGCCATTGCAAACAAGCGTTAGCTGAATCTTTCCCCCTTGTATATCCTGGGCAGTTCAGCCCTACAAGTTAGCACCATGAGCTACCAAGATTACTGCCTTGCTCTCGGCATACAGAACTGTGTTTGCTCCCTGATGCGAATATGGTTTCGGAAGGTATTTCGGATTTGCCCGGATTGTGACAAGCCGCACTGGTGGAAACCCGCTGCTCATAGTGAATGCTTCCCGTTTGGTCTTTGAGTTATGCCGATGAAATTTTCCGAAAAACAAACTTATATTTTCGACTTCATGCTTTTGGGTAAGCAAATTGCCATGGTTGGCGGTAACAGGATTCTAATTTGGCATGTAGACAAAGGCCCAGCCAGTACGATCTGCGCGCTGGAACGCAAGGGACTGGTAGAGCAGTTTTGGCCTGAAAGCCCAGAAGAATATCGCACATATAGCAAATTTAGATACTATCGAGCCGCACAAGCAGCGATTGAATAATATAGCGAGAAAAAGACAACATGACACAACACGATGTACTCAAACCCTCTGAAGCCGCCGAATACCTGCGTATCGGCCAATCCACCATTTACAAACTGTTGACGAATGGGGATTTGCCCGCCCGGAAGATTGGCGGCAGCTGGCGTATCTCGCGCACCATTCTTGACGAATGGCTGCGAGAAAGCGCCGTGACAAACCCGGTGCCGCAGATCGGCCAAGCTGTCGCGATTGCAGCAGGACAAACGGCTGCCGATGAATAACCGCAGACTATTAGGACCACGCCCTGATCCCGGCCCGGCCAGGTACAAGCCCGCGCGCAGAACTCCGTATGTGCCGAAGCCGCAACCACCCCCGCGACCGGCTCCAAAAGAGCCAATGAGCCTATTCAAGATACTCGCATGGGCTATGATTGTACCGATTTGCCTTATATGCTGTTCGTTACTCTATTCGTTGTGAGGCTTGCAATATTGGTGAATAGTTGAAAAAATGCAAAACATCGCATTTTATCATTCACGTTTGCGCTAGGCACTCCGTATTGACGAATCTATGGTAAATACTACGCAGGATTTGGATTGCTACTGGATTGGATGGTGAAATATGGCATTGAATGTTTATGCGGTTGCCGGTGAGGATGGCGGGAATTCGGCACAGCTTTCTGGCTGGATTTACGTGGAAAGCGTGGTGGATGTCCCCATGAAAGGTAAGGGCGAACAGAAGGCGCTGAGTTGTATACTGTTCACCAAGCGCCCGCCAGAGATCAGCAAGATTACACCCCGGCATCTTGCACTTGGGTATCGTGCGATCTTGGCTGGCGGTACGATGTTGGCATTTCTGGACAAAATACGACAGGACGATGAGATGCGCGGCCTACGAGGATTGGACAAAAGCAAAACGCTCCCCAGAGTTGTCATTCGGGGGCCGCTGAAGCACTTTCGGAACGGGACCTGCCAGGAAACCGTCATCGAGGTCAAGTTCGTGGACTTCATGGATATTTCCACTGGCAGTTAAGACGACAGCCCTTTCCTGGCTTATCTTGCGGCGTAAAAATGGGCCGGGGGCCTCTTCAGGCCTCGAACAGGCGCTACGCCCTGCGGCTCGACGCGATGGCCTCATGGCCTTGCGCCCGCCATCCGGCAGTCATTTCTGACTACCTCTTGTCCCCTGCAGGACTGCGTGGCAAGCGCGTACGGCCTCCGTAGGCCAGATAAACACACAAGCGAAGCGGCCACAAGCTGCTTCGTGCCGTACTTGCTCATGGGAGCGAAGCAAAAGCCTTTCGCCCTGCGGCTCGGTAGAGAAAATCAAAATTATTATGCAGAAGAAGAACAACGGAGAAAAATCACATGAAATTCAGCAAACAGCTACGAGCGAATGTGAACCCATTGGGTACAGGTGGTGAGGCCGGATGAAGAAACCAGGAATCGCAGATGCACGCATAGAATTTCGTTGGCGCTTAGCACAAATGCGTCGCCGTGTACGGCGTGCGTACTTGAAACGCTTTGATCCCGAAACTCTGGCAAGGGAACTTGCCACGGAGCAAGCCATACAAGCAGCGTATGACGAAATGTTCCGCGACTCACGCAAGTACTTCATAGACAAATCCTTGCGCTCTGTGCTTATCAACCAATCCCCGTCGCTGACCCCTGCCGAGGTCCGCGCGTTATGCTCATCGGTTTTCCTGGGTTCTCTGACCGAACCCGATGACAAGGTCAAAAACTAACAATCTTGGAGATCATCAACTGCACCAAGAAGCCGGTAGAAGATCGGATATTTGATGCCTGTGACCAAGTCCTGGATATTTTCAGGTTCGCGGGGATCGCCGACATCGAGGAAATCTTCGATGCCATCGGCCTGAGGATTGTCTACGATCCAGAGAATGAATCCGGGTATGTAAAAGCAGAGGGCAGGGGTGCATACCTATGGTCTTCCCATGCGGTCTACACCGGGGATGCCGGGATAAACGTGTCGTTGATGCACGAATTTCTGCACGCTCTGGATACTGAAGCCGCACCAACCCCGGAACAGTTTTTGCCAGTATTTTCGAAGCGGAAGGCGTTTGTCCCGTGGATACACAGATCCGTGTGGATTATCAACGGCGTATCGGGTGACTGGTTGGGTGAGGCTGACACATTAGAGCGATTGTTTTTTGAAGAAGCAATCATGTCCCCGCTCGTTACTCTCAATGGGTTTAATGCCAGTCTCCAGAATGTTGATATATTCCAGCTTCCGCAAGCTGAAATTGCTAAATTCGTGCGATATGCGATTGACCAGGACGCAACCCCAGCCCTAAGCGCGGTCAGGAACACAAAGAAAAAGTCGGTTGAGTTTGTGGCAGAACGCTTTGTTGACCTGGTTGATTATTTTCTGGCGCTACGGCAGCAACAAGCGGGAATGCAACCATACGGTTTCCCGATGAGTTATTATGCCCAGGAAGAAACATTCTGGATGCCTGAATGGGTGGAATACCATCAAGAAAAAATTGTCAAAATGCTCACTGCGCGGGTTGAAATTATTCGAGGCAGAATTGCTGACGGCTCGTTGGCTGATATGCATGAATACCAGAAATCAGTAATCGAAGTGATTAATCCGGGTATTTACATGTACCCGGATGACGTACTGGTCGAAAAATGCAAAACAGCACTAATGAATATTGATCGCAATAGCCCGTGGCATTGGCGGCATTTTGTAGAGCATATTCATTCGCTTACGGCTTCCGGTGACGTTTCGTGACAATCCTGCGCAATATCCAGCTCCGCTCTGTCACGACAGAGTAGCCCCCAGGTGTACTGTATTGGCGATTGGGTAGACAAGTTTTTCGTGACAAGATAGCCGCAGGCCCGCGCTGGATCGGGCGATACACTGTCACGGGTTTTGCAAAAGTGGAGGAAAGATGAAAATAAAAAAAACGGATGTATTTGGCCGATCGAGAACGGCGGATGGTGAATCCCTATGACCTCATCATCGCAAAAACAAATTTCTAAATCTGACCGCCACATCACTTGCAATCGCTGTGATTATCAGGGCATGGCAACGGTGACTGTCTACGAGCAAGCCCCTGGTCAGCGGTTTATCGGCTGGGAATGTCCAAAATGTCAGGCTGGACATATGAGGTCGCTGCTCCAGAAACCAGTTGTGGAAAAACCTGATTGACCTGTCGGTTTTGTTTGCCGGAAAAACCTTGACGCAACCAGAATATATTTGCTAGAATAGCTGTGTGCAGGCTGCCCCCCTCAGTTTGCACGCCTAACGAATGCAAGCCCGCCGCTCCCTCGGTGGGCTTGTGTTTTTGTGGAAAAAAAAGACATCTATAAAAAACATTGCAATTACTTACGTTGTGTGTCATAATCGAACTATGCGATATTCACAAATTTTAGACACACTTGGCGACGAGACGCTTTTTGAAACTTCCCTATTTGCCGTCGGAGCTACCTCTCTCTATCAAGCCCAGCGGCGATTGACCGATTGGACAAATACAGAAAAAATTACGCCATTGCGCCGGGGGTTGTATGTGCTTCCAAGGGAAAAACGAAAGATTGAGCCACACCCTTTCCGAGTTGCAAATCGCTTGATGGCGGGGTCATATGTTAGCCTGGAAAGCGCATTACGTTATCACAATCTCATCCCCGAACACGTTGCTGCTATCACATCGGTTACGACTGGTCGCCCAAGAGAGTGGGAGAATGAATTTGGCAGATTTTTCTATCGGCACATCCAACCTCGGTATTTCTTTGGAGTCGAATATCGCTTGGTGCTTGGGCGGCAACATGCGTTTATCGCTTATCCAGAGAAAGCCTTGCTTGACCTGATCTACTTCCGAAAGGGGGGGGATGTACCGGAATTTATTCAATCTTTACGTCTGCAAAACCTTGAAACGCTCAATTTGAAGCGGTTGCAACAGCTTGCAAGGCGTTTCAATAAACCAAAAATCCACCGAGCAACAGCAACTATTGTTGAATTAGCCGAACGCGAACTACAGGAATACGAGTTGCTATGAAAGCCTATTTACGAAATCTTTGTGTCAATGCGGATACGCCTTTGATTGCACAACATCTTGTGCGAGAATACTTGCAGGCACGTATTTTGCAGAGTCTTCAGCGTGTTGGGGCGATGCAAAGCATTGCCTTTCACGGGGGAACGGCATTGCGATTTCTTTACGAGATCCCGCGTTATTCTGAAGACCTGGACTTTACTTTGGAACGTGCCGTCACTAGCTATGATTTTCGCAAGTATCTCCACCAAATCGAGCAAGACTTCACACCAGAAGCCTACGCGCTTGATTTCAAGGTGAGTGACAAAGGAATTGTGCAAAAAGCTTTTGTGCGCTTCCGCGGTCTGCTATATGAGCTTGGGCTTTCGGCGCATAAATCCGAAGTATTGGCAGTGAAGTTGGAAATAGACACAAATCCCCCTGCAGGTGCTATATTGGCCGCAACACCCTTGAAGCGATATGTGGCGCTAAATTTGCAGCACCATGATCGGGCATCGCTTTTCGCCGGTAAACTTCATGCGGTATTGCAGCGCCTCGGCCAAATTTGTAGTCTGGATATTCGCTTCCCCGGCCAGATCAGCAATCGTGCGCGCCAGCTTGAGTACGCGATGATACGCGCGCGCCGAAAGCTGTAATTGCTGCATGGCCGTTTTCAGCAGCGCGCTGCCTGCCGCGTCGAGTTGGCAATACAGGCGCAAATCCGCCGGGCGCATATCGGCGTTAGACGAAATCCCCCCCATCGACTCGTTGAATCGCACCCTTTGGCGTTCCCGCGCGGCCTCTACACGCGCCTGGATCGTCGCCGAATTTTCCCCCAGACGATCATCGCTGAGTTTTTCGTACTCGACACGCGGCACCTCGATGTGGATGTCAATCCGGTCGAGCATCGGCCCGGAGATGCGCTTCTGGTAACGGGTGATGATCTGGTTCGAGCAGGTACACTCTTTGATGGAATCGCCCGCGTAGCCGCACGGACAGGGATACATACAACTGGCATGTTTTCTAAAGGAAAACATGAGATTATTCCAAAACTTCCTTGATCGTATTCACAGCCCAATCAACTTCATCTTGCGTGATGACGAGCGGCGGAGCGAAGCGGATGGTGTGAGTGTGGGTTTCTTTGCAGAGCAAGCCCTTTTTTGCGAGGGCTTTGACGAACGGCTTCGCGCCGCCCGCTTCCGGCTCGAACTCGACAGCGATCATCAGCCCGCGTCCGCGAATTTCCTTGATGTGTTCATTTTCAATGGTTTTCAAACCGTCGAGGAAACGTTCCCCCATCTTCGCGGCGTTCTCGACCAAATTCTCTTCGACCAAAACCTTGAGCGAGGTGCGCGCTACCGCCGCGGCGAGCGGATTGCCGCCAAAGGTGGAGCCGTGTTCGCCGGGGTTGAGCACGTCCATCACTTCAGAGTTGGAGAGAACGGCAGAGACGGGGTAAAAACCGCCGGAGAGGGCTTTGCCGATCAAGGTCAGGTCGGCTTCGATGCCTTCATGCTCTTCGGCGAGCAGTTTGCCCGTGCGCCCCAAGCCGGTTTGGATCTCGTCGAGGATGAGCATAACATTGTTTTCAGTACAAATTTCGCGGACTTCCTTTAAGTAGCCATCGGGCGGGATGTTGACACCCGCTTCGCCCTGAATGGGTTCGACCATAAAGGCGACGGTATTGGGCGTGATGGCATTGCGCAAGGCTTGGGCATCGCCAAAAGGCACTTTCACAAAGCCCGCCGGGAAAGGCCCAAAGCCATTGCGAGAATCGGGGTCGGAGCTAAAACCGACGATGGCGATGGTACGCCCATGGAAGTTCTCATCACAAACAATAATTTCGGCTTTGTCTTCCGGCACACCCTTGACCGTGTAGCCCCACTTGCGCACAACTTTGATAGCGCTCTCAACCGCTTCCGCGCCGCTGTTCATCGGCAGGACTTTGTGGGAATTAGTCAGTTCGCAGAGTTCTTTGTAGAAGAACCCTAACTGGTCATTGCGAAAGGCGCGCGAGGTCAGGGTCAGCTTTTCCATCTGCTCCTGCATCGTCGCCATGATCTTGGGGTGACAGTGTCCCTGGTTGACGGCAGAGTAGGCACTCAGGCAGTCGAGATAGCGTTTGCCTTCCACATCTTCGACCCAAGCGCCATCGCCTTTGGTCAGGACAACATCGAGGGGGGCGTAGTTGTTTGCGCCGTACTGATTTTCGAGATCGATATAATCTTGCGTTTTCATTCAACAGCTCCTTGGCATGAAAAAAGTTAAAAAAAGCCCGATTTTTTATAAAATCAGGCTTTGCTCAGACTACAACGACGTTTCAGCTTCCTGTCGCAGGTCATCTTTTCAGAAAACAGGAAATACTTCACAACATTGAAACAAGCTCTTCTATTGGCGTGTAATCCATATCAAATCCAAAATGTTCTGGACCTCCCAAAGAGAGACCATACTCCGAGCGAAAGGCTTCGACGCCTTTATTGCCAATGACGGTGATTTCATCGCCCATCTGTAAATTGGAATTGTAGATTCCTTTCCCCCCATCGGTATAAAGGAATGTAATCAAATCAGGGCTGGTGATCCAGGGTTTATCATTCAGCCAACTGATATGGTTTTCGTTTTTGAACCAAACCTTCAAGGTGTCGCCTGCATTCTTCCCCTTGCCAGTGATCTCGACAGTTCCGTAGTAATAGCCGCCCCGGTCTTCTGTCTCAAGGGCAGAAACTGTACCGTCAAACAGCCGCCAGGCTTGTGCGGTTTCGAGCGTAGCATCGATTGGATCAACACCTTTTTCGCGGGCTTCCCGCAAAGATTTCCCGATCTGCAAGCAACGAGTTAGTGTGCCACGCACGACGATATCTTTCATTTCGGAGGCGATCAAGGGGGTTGTAGCGACTGCGATATTGCCGTAGGAAGCGAGGGCGAGCATTTTTGCCATCCGTTCAAGCATGTAAGTGCTGACAGCATGTTTGACGAAAACACTGTTGCCCCACATATCTACACCCGCAAAAAGATTGCTCTGTTTTCCATACAGACAGTAGGTGGATTGTAACTCTTCGGGGACGGCGCGCCCGATATAGTCGCCATCTACGACCGAGATACCCAGCCGAGCGCCAACGGCGAGGGGAATAGCAACACTATCGGGTCCCAATTCTGCCGGGACCACGCAACCAAACTCACGTCCAAGAGCGTTCCCGAGTTCCTTGGCAGCTTTGACCAGATACCATTCATCATCCACTTCGACCAGATTTTGGGCGCTAATCTCATCCAAAGCTTCCGCAGACATCGGCGCAATTGAGCCATGCAAGCCGATGGTGAATGTCCACGCATCGTCAGGGATGTTCTCGGCATTAATCCATTCTATGGTTCGTCCTTCGTTGATGACTTCGGCAAGAAGCTCAATGCCCTCCTGATAGCTGCCACCGCCGCCCGTACCGAGCCATACGGCACCTTCGAGCAGGTCTTCGCAATCTTCGATGGTGCGCAAAACAGTTTTTTGTGCTTCTTTGTGAGACATGTTTTTTCCTTTTTTAGACAAGATGACAGGCAACAGAATCTTTCACGGGCGGTTCGCTTTGGCTGCATACGGGTTGCGCAACAGGACAGCGCGGATGAAAAGCACAACCCGATGGCGGATTAGCCGAATTCGGAACACTGCCTTGCAGGATGATTTGCTCGCGCTGCCTTTCTTTGGCAACCGTTGGCATGGCGCTGAGCAACGCCTGAGTGTAGGGATGTTTCGCCCCGCCACTGAAAATGGTTTTGGCATCGTTAATCTCGACGACTTTGCCCAGATACATGACCGCCACCTGATCGCTGATATGCTGGACAACGCTCAGATCGTGGGAGATGAAGAGATAGGTTAGTTTTAGTTCGCGCTGCAAAGCCTGAAGCAGATTGAGAATTTGCGCCTGCACGGAGACATCCAGCGCCGAGGTTGGCTCATCGAGGACGATGAAGCGCGGGTTAGTCGCCAGCGCACGAGCGACAGCGATTCGCTGTAATTGTCCCCCGCTAAACTCGTGTGCGTAGCGATTCAGGATATTGCCAGGCATCCCGACCTGTTCCAAAAGTTCCCGCACCCGTTTGCGGAGGGGATCGCCTCGCAGCTTGGTGTGCGTGACCAGCGGTTCCGCCACGCATTGCAAAACGGTAAAACGCGGGTCAAAAGATGTATACGGGTTCTGGAAAACCATCTGCGTCTCATGATAAAGACGCTTTATGGTCTTTTTATCCGCAGTAGCCGTATCCTGCCCATCAAAGAAAACCTGACCAGCAGTAGGCGGCGTCAGCCACAAGATCGCTCGTCCGAGCGTGGTTTTGCCACAGCCCGATTCGCCAACAACTCCCAAAGTGCTTTGTTCGGGAATATTCAGGCTAACACCATTTAGCGCATGAACCCTGATTTCTTGCGGACGCAGCCAACCCTGACGCGAGACGAAAACCTTGCTGAGGTTTTTAACTTCAAGCAATGAAGACGGATTAGACATTGGCGCCCTCCCCATACAAATGACAGGCGACAATATGCCCATCATCTTCCATTTGAACTTGTGCAGGTTCCTTGATACTGCAAATCTCCATCGCATCGCTACAACGGGGATGAAACGGACAGCCAGCGATAGGGCGCAAGCCATCAGGCACGGCGCCTTTGATCATTTGCAGAGGCTGACCATGCTGAACCGAATCGGGCAAAGCCGCCAACAACCCCCGTGTGTAGGGGTGCTTGGGCGCATAAAGCACGCTGTCCACCTGCCCCGTTTCCACCACTCTGCCAGCATACGCGACCGCCACTCGCTCACAAGTTTCGGCAACCACGCCCAAGTCGTGTGTTATCAACAAGATAGATAAATTCTCTTTTTCGCGCAACTCCGCCAGCAGAGCCAAAATTTGCGCCTGAATGGTCACATCCAAAGCGGTGGTTGGCTCGTCGGCGATCAAAAATTCTGCGCCGGATGCCAGCCCCATGGCAATCATCACCCGCTGTTTCATGCCGCCGCTGAGTTCGTGCGGGTATGCGCTAAATATTCTTTTTGGATCAGGTAAACCGACCCGCTCAAAAAAGTCGAATGCGTGTTCCTCGGCTTCCTTCCTGCTCCGGGCGCTGTGTTGGCGCACCTGACGAAGAATTTGGTTGCCGATCGTAAACACAGGATTCAGCGAGGCAGTTGGATCCTGAAAAATCATCGCAATCCGACCGCCGCGCAGCGATTGCATCTGGGCTTCATTTTTCTGGAGAATATCTTCCCCATTAAAAAGCACACGTCCGTTTTCAATTTTACCTGGCGAGGGGATAGCGTTCATGAGCGCCATCCCAGTCACCGACTTACCGCAGCCGGATTCGCCGACCAAGCCAAACATCTCGCCCCTCTGTATCTCGAACGAGATCCCGTTTACCGCGTGGACGGTTCCGGCGTAAGTTTCAAAGCGGATGTGCAAATCGTCAACTTGCAGGATCGTGTCAGTCATCGCGTCACCCATCCTATCGTCCTGCACTCACAGAGCGGCGCGTACGCGGATCGGCGGCATCCCGAAGCGCATCCCCTAGCAAATTGAAAGCCAAAACGACGAGGAAGATTGCCGCGCCCGCCGAGCCAGCGTACCAGGGACGCTCCAGAAAGTAAATCCTGCCAACGCTGATCATGGTGCCCCAATCCGCAGTGGGCGGTTGCACCCCCAGCCCGATAAAACTGATTGATGCTCCGACCAGAATTGCCGAGCCGAGATCCATCGTAGCTTGCACCATCACGGGCGTCATCACGTTAGGTAAAACGTGCGTGAGAATGATTTTCCAACTGGGAACGCCGATGCTACGGGCTGCCTCGATGAAGCTGCGTTCTTTCAGTGAGATGGTTTGGGCGCGAACAAGGCGAGCATACCAGGGCCACCAAGTGAAGGAGATGGCGATCATCGTATTGGTGAAGCTGGGACCCAGCGCAGCCGCAAGAGCGATGGCGAGCAAGAGTGGTGGAAAGGCGAGGAAAATATCTGTGATACGCATCAGCAAATTGTCGATCCAGCCACCGTAAAAGCCTGCTATCGCCCCCAGCGGAACGCCGATCAGCACCGCAACAAAGACGACCAAAAAGCCAATCGAAAGGGAGCTTCTGCCGCCATAAAAGATGCGGGCTAAAACATCCCTGCCCAGATAATCTGTTCCCAAAAGGTGGGCTTTGCTGGGCGGGTTGAATTTTTCAAGGATGTTCGGATCGCCCTGCCCCTGTGCGGCGTAGGGAGTCAGGAAAGGTGCGAAGATCGCACCAAAAATAAAGATCAACAGAATAACCAAACTCAACACGGCCAGCGGATCGCTCCGAAAGGCGCGCCACATGAGAGATAACTCTGAAATATGCCCGTCATGCGGGATTTCGTCAGCGGTAATTTCCAGTTCAGAAAAAGTTGTGGTCATCAGTAAACTTGCCTATTGTAGCGTCACGCGTGGATCAATGATTGCTTGAATAATATCCAGCAGGAGATTGATCAGGATATAAAAAACGGTCATGACCAAGGTCACCGAAACGATCACGGGAAAATCGACACTGAGCACGGCATTGGTAATATAGGTGCCCAGTCCGGGCCACGAGAAGATGATTTCGATCAAAATGGCTCCCGTAAGCGAGTAGACAAAAGCCAAGCCCAGAGCGTTCAGGGTCGGCACAATGGCGTTCTTTAGCGCCAACACGAAGAAAATCGTTCGCTGACGGATGCCGCTTACCTTCGCCGCCATAATATATTTTTCGCTGAGTACTTCGATGATCGTGGAGCGGGTCATGCGGATTGCCAAACCGACAGGGTACGTCGCGAGGGCAACGGCAGGCAAAATGATATGTTTTAGCGCATCCTGGAAAGCAACCCAATTCCCCGTCAAGGCTGAATCGAGCAGATAGATGCCCGTGATGGTTTCTATTGGATTGAACAAAGAGACTTCGGTCGAAATGCGTGCCCCCAACGGTAAAAGACCCAAATAACGGAAGAATAATAGCTGAAGTAATAAGCCAAAAAGGAATGCAGGCATGGAAACGCCAGCAATTGACACAAGACGTGTCAGATGATCGAGCCAGCTACCCCGATATGCCCCAGAAAAGACCCCCAGTGGAATGCCAATCACAATCGCAATCAACATGCCAGCAATCACGAGTTCCAGGGTCGCTGGCAGGAATGTACGCACATCTGTCAAAATGGGTTGGCGGGTGGTGATCGAAGTGCCCAGATCGCCTTTGATGATTCCATCCATGTAGCGCAGGTATTGGGTAGTAAGCGGCTTATCCAAACCAAGTTCGATGGTGGCTTTTTCGATCTGCTCTCTGGTTGGATGGGGACCAACCCAGGCGGCGGCTGGGTCAGACGGCACAACCCGTGCAATGATGAAGGTAAAAAAGGAAACGCTCAATAGCACGAAGAGCGCCATCACCAGTCGTTTCAGGATGTAGTCGAAGCGTTGCATGATTTTCTAAATGCCTTCAGTTTTTTATAAAGGTCGCTGCCTGCTCAAGAGACAGCGACCTTTATCTTGGAAATTATTTGTGCAGATCGTACACGAATACAACATGGGGATAGGCAGGGTTATCAACATAACCTTTGACATCTGTGCGTGCGAGATGTGTATTTCTCATATCGTAGAGGAAAAGCGAGACCGCATCATTGACGAGGATTTCCTGCGCTTCGATAAACATCGCCGTTGCTTCTTCACGATCAGTGCTCGAAATCGCATCTGCGATGTCGATCAACTCGTCAAACTCGGGATTGTTGTAGTACCCAAGATTGAAGAGCGTTTCCTCTTCGGAATGATACATACCGTACAGCCAACTAATCGGGGATACGTAGTCGGGCCACCAGTAAATCGCAAAAATGTCTTGTGCGTTTTCGGAACCAGACATGCCCAAATCCCATTGCGCTTCCCAGGTCATCGGGCGCAGCTCCAGCGTGATGCCCAATTTCGCTAACTCAGCTTTCCATAATTCGCCAGCTTGCTGCTCATCGAGGTCGCCCGTTGCGAAAGTGTAGACCAATTCAAAGCCGCCATCGGGATAGCCTGCTTCAGTCAGCAACTCTTTTGCTTTATCCAGATCATAGCTATATTGGAAGAGATCGTCGCTGTGTCCCCAAATCCCTGCGGGGATGGGACCGTGCGATTGGGTGCCGCGCTCACCAATGACGCCCTGCATGAATTGGTCGTAGGGGAAGGCGTAGGAAATCGCCTGGCGCACCAAGGGATCGTTCAAGGGTTCTTTTTGAGTGTTGAAAAGCCCAACCAGGTTTTGGAAAGCAGGATTGGCGTAGACAACGACGTCATCACGGGCATCTAACGTTGCCAAGTTGTCGGCAGGGACATCGTGGGTGAAGCTCGCAGTGCCCGCTTCGATCATTTGCTGGCGCACGACCGGGTCTTCAACGATCTGGAATACGGCGGTTTGATATTGATTATCTGACCACTCCCCCCAATAATTTTCGTTTTGCGCCATCACAATGCGTGAACCACGTTCGTAACTTTGAATGGTGTATGGACCTGTGCCAGCACAATTGCCTTCATTGAACCATTCATGCCCTTTTTCAGCATAAGCTTTCGGGCTATATATCCATGCTGCGTAACCTGCTGCTGCAATGATGTCCAGCGGAGCGGGCCACATCAGGTTGAACTGCACGGTGTATTCATCCACAACTTCGATGGTCTCAACCGGTGCCCAGATATAGGATGCGCCTGCTTCGAGAGCAATGGTGTTATCAATGGCAGCTTTTACCGCTTCAGCATTAAAAGGCTCGCCATCCTGGAAGGTGACCCCTTCTCGCAGTGTAAAGGTCCAGACCATGCTATCGGCATCGCTTTCCCAAGCGGTTGCCAGTTTGGGGCTGAGGGTTTCTTCACTGCCGGGGGTGTTGTAGAAAGTTAGCGTTTCGTAGCAGTTTGCCATGATGAGCAGATCATCAGAAAAGCTGCTTGCCGGGTTTAGGTCGGGGAAGCCGGTATTGTGGGCGTAGATAAAGACGTTGTTTTCAGCGGCAGCCGGTTCTGCTTCCGCTTCCGGGGCGGCAGCTTCGGGGGTGGTATTTGCACCACCACAGGCGGTTAGCGCCAAAGCCAGCACTAAGATGATGAGGATAGTTTTTCTTTTTTTCATTTTCTTCTCCTTGCTTCTTTTAAAAGACAATTTTTATAAGAACTGTTTTTGTTTTACGAGCGCGCCTCCTTTGGTCAGTAACCTTACTCATCAATCCAGCGAACTTTTGCCTCTTTACGCCCCACCAACCTGCGAAAGCGGATTGCGGGGTAACCCAGCACAAAGGACATCAAAATGTCGTTATCAGGGGGAATATCAAGGAGTTCTCGAATTTCAGGAGATTCATTCCCGAACTCATAGAGGTTGCCAACATAACAAGAGCCTAATCCCAGACTTAGGGCGACCAAGATCATTTGGTAGGAGGCGATGGTGGCGTCTTCCGTCGGGCAGGAGGTAATGGTCATGTCAGCGTGGGTGATGACCAAAACAGGCGCTTGATAGAAAAAGGGATCCTTGCCTGCTTCATAATCCGAGACCACCCCTTTGTAAAAGGGGATATCCGCTTCTATACGCCGAGCAAACCTCGGGTCCAGGTGCGATAGCGCCCCCTCTTCCTCGAAGCGAGCTGCTTTTTCTCGAAAGAGATCAACCCCAAGGGCGGCAAGCCGATCCATCAAATCCCGATCTGTGATGACAATATGCTCAAGGCTTTGGGCATTGGAGCCGGTCGGCGCATAGCGGGCAGAGTCGATGATTTTTTCGATCAGTTCCCTGCGCACGCTGCGTTTTTGGTTGTAAAGGCGGATGGAGCGGCGTGATCTCATGAAGCCGATCAAGTGCTCAGGGTTGAGTTTGGTTTCCGGGCTGGGGCGGGTGAATGTTTCCAAAGGCTCAAGCCCGGTATGCGTGATGGCATCGGAGGGGCAAATTGCCAAGCACTGCCCACAGGAAAAACAGGCTTCGGGATGGACGATATTGGGAAATGCTTTTTTTTCTTTTTGCTCGAAAATATCTTCTACACAGGCAAGAACACATAGCCCCTCTTTGTCACAGCGTTCGGGATCGATTTTGATAGTGGGGATAAATTCCTGCTTATACATTTAGACCTTTGGTAATTTTTCAGGGAAAGCCCAATCGCAGCTTTGTTTGAGGATTTTTGTGAGGACGTAGGTTTTTGTTTTCGTGACGCCTGGAATGGTGTGCAGCTTGGTGGAAATAAATTCCTGCAAAGCGCCCATGCTGACGGCAACCGTAGATGCCGATATGTCGGTATCGCCGGTCGTCATGGCGACATAGAAGACTTCATCGAGTTCAGCCATTTTATTGGCAACATGCTCAATTTCGCCCGGCTCAACGTCAATATAAATGTCGGCGCTGATGGGGAAGCCCAGCCTTTCGGGGACAGCACCAGCGGTAATGGCGATGAATCCTTCTTCAACAAGCCGGTCAATTCTGTTGCGAACCGCTCGTGCGGTGATGTGACCCAGGCGGCGAGCAATTTCAGATGCGGGCATTCTGGCATCTTCTCGCAGGCAATCAAAAATTTCTCGGTCGAGGTCGTCTATTCTTGGCTTCATGATTTTTCTCCTTTACATCATACTTGAAAATTTCCGTTATTTTCTTTATTTTATCAAAACTATTCCGTTTCAGAAGCAAAACATTCCTTTTTCGTTGTTTTTAGCAAAAAAATATGAGTTTTCGTTTTTGACGGATATCAAAAGAAGCTTCTTCGCTGATCTGCCTTTAAAGCAAAAACTCCCCATATCGCATGATGTGAGGAGTGTGGCATGGTAATTTATCGGAACAGAGCAATAAAATCACCTCTGTATCTAGGGAAAAGTACGCTATACGTTTATTTCATCCTTTATGTTGTGGGTATCAATCCGATCGGACGAAATTTATACCCGTATATTTGATTTATACCGCACTGAACTAGTAACTGTGATGTCGTAAAGTGTTGTGGCTATTATTTCCTCACCATCCAAACATACAGATCCTTCGGCCCATGCACACCGAGGGCAGTCGTCAGCTCAATGTCCGCTGTGCGGCTGGGGCCGGAGATGAAGACCATGTAGCTATTCCCCTTCCCTTCAGCAAAAACCTGATGAAGGTCGGGGCGCAGCATGTCGGGGGTAGTGAGGGCGAGATGCACGCGCGGCAACAAAGATGTGGCTCTCGGCATTTCGGCAGAGGCGTGCAGGACGATGGTGCCCGTTTCGGGCAGGATGTAGTCCGCTTCGGTGACGCCGAGGTCGCAGTGAGCAAGTTCGGTTTTAGGGGCATTTTCGGGGACGAGCTCCACGCCGAGGGAGCGGAGCATCTCTTCGATGCCGAGTTTTCCGATCAGCGGGGTGTGCCAGAGAGTTGCCTTTTTGATTTCTTGGGTTTCGACCAGTTCTTTTAGTTTGGCAGCAATGTCAGCAGGGTTGACTACTGCGCCTACGCCAGCCAGTTTTTGCAACTCGTCGAAGAAGAGCGAGAGTTCTGCGTCCACTGTTTGGGGCTGCCGAGGGGTATAGATAGCGGGACGCAAGCCGACAGGAGAGCGATCCGTTCTGCCGAGGGAGCGGCGAATATTTTCGAGTACGGGATTGGTCATTTTGCGCCATCCTTTCGGGATTTCCACCATCCCCTGAATTTTGCAGAGAAGGCAGGCAGCGGGCGGATTTTTGTCCAACGAGTGAGGGGATAGGGTTGGATAATGGATGTGACCGTTAGCAGGATTTTTGACCCCAAACGATAGAGCCACGCTTGAGAAAGGGCAAAGGATGTGACCCCAGCGGCTGCCCGTATGGAGGCTGGCATACTCGGCTCGGCGAACTCGTCGCCTTCTGCAACTCGGCGGCGCAGATGACGCAGAATGTCGGGAATGGGGATTTTGACGGGGCAGACATCGCCGCAAGCGCCGCAGAGCGTGGATGCGAAGGGCAGCTCACGGGCGGCTTGGGTATCGAGAATTTGGGGCGTGTAAATGGCGCCGATGGGACCCGAAATAAACCAGCCATAGGCAAAGCCGCCGACATTTTGGTAAACGGGGCAGTTGTTGGCGCAGGCGCTGCAACGGATGCACTTGAGTACATCCCGTCCAACGGGGTCTTTGAGAATTTTGGAACGTCCGTTGTCGATGATGACGATGTGGAACTCTTTGGGGCCACCTTCGTCATCGCTGCGGCGGGGACCTGTGATGAATTGGGTGTAGGTGGACATTTTCTGCCCTGTGGCAGAGCGGGCGAGTAGCTTCAGGAAGATGGTGAGCGATTCCCAATCGGGGATGATCTTGTCGAAGCCAACGATGGCGACCTGTAATTCGGGCATGGTCGAGACCATGCGTCCGTTGCCCTCGTTGGTGACCATGACGAGCGTGCCTGTTTCAGCGATCAGGAAATTGCCGCCAGAGATGCCCATATCTGCTTTCAGAAATTCGGCACGCAGAGTCTCACGAGCAATGCGGGTCAGTTGTTGCGGGTCGGGCGGGGCATCCACACCGAGCTTTTCGGTGAAAATATCAGCGATCTCTTCCTTTTTGAGATGGACGGCGGGGGCAAGAATATGGGAGGGTCCCGTACCTGCGAGTTGGATGATGTATTCGCCGAGGTCGGTCTCGATGGCTTGGATGCCCGCTTTTGCGAGGGCGTCGTTCAAGCCGATCTCTTCGGTCGCCATTGACTTGGATTTGACAGCGGTTTTGACGCCGTGTTCTTTGGCGATGTCGGTGACAATTTGGCAGGCGTCTTTGTCGGTGGCGGCGAAATGGATTTGTCCACCTGCGGCGGTGAAGTTTTGCTCGAATTTCGTCAGGTAGGCATCCATGTGCTGGATGGTGTGCGCACGAATATCGGATGCGATCTGGCGCAGTTCTTCCCATTCGGGGAGTTCGGCAACACGGGCGGCGCGTCCGCCTGCGAGGCGAGCGGTGGCGAGTTGGACAGCGGCAGGGATGCTCGGCGGGACGTTTTCGGTGTAGCCTGCGAAATCAACGTAAACTGGACGTCCGCTCATGCTGCACCTTCTTTCGTTGCCAGCAGGTCAATAATGTGCATGGCACGGATCGGGGACTCAGATTTGCGCAAGCCGCCAGCGATATTCATCAGGCAGCCTGGTTCGGTCGTGATGACCGTTTCCGCGCCACTGGCGATGATATTTTTGACCTTGTTGCCGACCATTGAGCCACTCACTTCAGGATAGGTGACAGAGAAAGCGCCGCCAAATCCGCAGCAAGTTTCTTCTTCGTGAAGTTGGACAAACTCCAACCCTTGCACGGCATTGATAAGAGTCTTGGCTTCGGTTTTCAAACCCATCTCACGCAGATAATGACAGGAAGCGTGATAAGTGACTTTGTGCGGATACACAGCACCCAAATCAGTCTCCTTGAGCACGTTGACGACATATTCCGTGAACTCGTAGATGCGAGATGTGATATCGAGCGCCTGTTCGTGTTCAGGTGTGCCTTCGGGGAAGAGTTCGAGATAGTGATGCTTGACCATCCCGACGCAGGAGCCAGAGGGTCCCACGATGGGCGCATCGCTTTGTCCGAAGGAGCGCAGAAAGTTACGAGCAACGGCACGGGTTTTGTCTTCAAAGCCGTTGTTGAAAAGCGGCTGCCCGCAGCAGGTTTGCTCGGGCGGGAAGACCAACTCCACGCCGAGGCGCTCCAGCAGTTCGGTCATATTCTGGAGGGTCTTGGTGTAGAACTGATCTGCAAGGCAGGTGATGAATAGTTGGGCTTTTGGCATAGGGAGACCTTAGAGAGGAGAGAATAGAGAGTGGTAAGTTTGTTTTGCAAAATTATTATAGCGGAGGTTGAGTAACGAAAGCACAGTTTTACCGTGCTGTAGTGTATCGAAACCAGAGCGAGTTTTATGAAACAGACCCGCTTGGTTTCGATACGCCTGACGATAAGACTGTCAGGCTACTCAACCAGCGCTATCCAGTTGATGTCAATTTCGTAATGCTTAGAACGTCTTATACCCTTCCGTCATACCACGATACTCAATGAAGGGTTCATTGATGAGCTTGGCGGCAAGTTCCATTTGGGCGGATTCTTCGAGGGTTGAAGACCAGTGAAAGGCTTCTTCCAATGTCGAGCCGATGGCGAAGCTACCGTGTCCACGCAGCATGATAATCTTGTAATCTTTCAATGCGCCAGCGACGGTATTTGCCATTTGGGGCGAACCCGAGGCAAATTCTTCGGTCACGACGGGAATCTTTTTCAGCAGATAGGATGCTTCGTTATCAATCGGCACAAGTGCATCACGAGAGAAGGAAAAAGCAACCGCCGTGCGGGGGTGGCAGTGACAGACCGCCAGCGCAGGCGTCTGTTGATAGATCGCACGATGGACGATCAGCTCAGTCGAAGCAAGCACCACGCCACTGTCATTTTTGTCGAGACGGGTTTCGATCAGGTCATGCGGTTTGAGTCTGCCTAGTTGGGCACCACGTCGTTTGATGATGATGCGGTCGCCGAGTCGGATGCTGAGATTGCCGCCGTGCGAGCTGATCATTTGGGCGCTATACAAGTCTTCGCCGATCTCGCGAAACATTTCGTAAATTCGTTCGTCAACCATAATATTCTCCAGTTTATCCAGTTGTCCAGTTAGGCGGTTGCGGCAACCAGATCAGCCAAGCCAAGTTCTTCGAGTTTTGCCTGTGCCGGGACACCATTCTCGTCCCAGCCACGGCTGCGATAGTATTCTGCCAGCATCGGTTCGAGTTTGACGACCCAGCCCGCAGACGGACCTTCGGTCGGGGCGTCTTCGAGTAGGCGCGGCGGCAGGGTGTCATCGGCTGCGGTGAAGCCTTCACGCAGGTTGTACATGCGCTCCAGATTCCAGATGCGCTCACCAACCCGATGCAGGTCGCCCGTATCATACTGGATGCCTGTTACGGCACTCAAGACACGAGCAAAATACTCATCTGCGACACCCATATTGGTGAACTTACACACTACCAGTGCGTCGATCGCTGCCGAGCCATTTTGGTGCAAGATCACAAAACTGGACTTTCCCTGAACCTGGAAGCGGTCGATCATTTTCGGCAAGCCGAGCACTTCGGGACCGACCATGTTGCCACGCATGTGACAGCCGCCACGGTTGGACGTGGCGTAGAGCAAACCCTGTCCCTGCATACCGCGCGGATCGTAGGCGGGCATTTCCATCCCTTTGGCGGACATCGAAAGTTCGGGATGACCGTATTTCTTCGCTAAACGGAGGCTGCCATCGGCGAGATCGGAGCCGACCCCTTCTCGGACTGCCATCGCTTCTAACGTGGAAGCAAGTTGGTCGGCACGTCCGAAGCGGAGTTCTGAATCCATATAGCCTTTTTCGCTCAATTCCATCGCACAGGCGATTGTCGAGCCAGCGGAGATGGTATCCAATCCCAGATCGTTGCAAATGGCGTTCGCTTCAATGATGGCGGGCAGATCGTCGATGCCGCACTGCGCACCGAACGCCCAGGTAGACTCGAACTCAGGCCCCTCGCCCTCGACCTTTTCGGTTTGGCTGATGCGGGTGCAGCCGATGGGGCAGGCCCAGCAAGCCTGATTTTTGACGAGATATTTCTCGGTGAGGGCTTCGCCAGAAATGGCTTCGGCGCCTTCAAACTGGGTCTGCTGGTGGTTGCGAGTGGGCAGGGCGCCGATGTTGTTCATGATATTCATCAGCACAACGGTGCCAAACTCAGGCAGCGCCTGACTGGTGAGCGGGCTGGCTGCCAGCAGCTTGCGGGTTTCGTAGAGTAGAAATTTGAAGCGATCCTTGTTCTCGATCTCCGTGCGTTTTTTGCCCTCCACGACAATCGCCTTCAAGTTCTTGCTGCCCATCACAGCGCCAGGACCGCCACGCGCCAGCGCACGTTCACGGTCGTTCATGATCGCCGCCACACGGCTCAAGTTCTCTCCCGCAGGACCAATGCAAAGCACGTTGCGTTTGTTATTATCCTGTCCGAGTTTTTCGGTCAGGTCAAAAACCCGCATGCCCCACAGATTACTTGCATCGTGGAAAGTAATTTCTTCATTTTTAATTTCAATCCAAATCGGCTGCTCAGCTTTGCCACGCACAATCATCACATCGTAGCCTGCCTTTTTGAACTGCATCCCCCACCAGCCGCCAGAGTTGGCGTCCAGCACGGTGCCCGTCAGCGGGCTTTTGGTGGTCACCGAAAAACGGTTGCTGGTCTGGTAGCCCGTGCCCGTCAGGGGCCCGTTCGTAAAAACGAGTACGTTTTCGGGGTCTAGCGGGTCAACATCGGGACCGACCAAGTCCCAAAGCAGGCGCACGCCCAAGCCACGCCCACCAATAAACTGGCGAGCCATTTCCATATCCAGCGGATAGGTTTCGTACGTTTGTGCCGAAAGGTCAATATCCAGCACTTTATTATTCCAACCGTTCATAAAATTCTCCTCGTTATCCACCAGCGATGGGTGGAAAGATTGCGATTACATCATCTTCCTGGATGTCCACTTCCAAACCTGTAGCAGCATGTCCATTGATGTTGATAACAAAATGCGGACGGATCTGCCCGTCTTGGACAATAACGCCCTCCAAAGCTGGAATCTGCTCGACAAGCGCCGAAACGCTCGTGCGGAGGCTTGCTCCCGTTATGGACACTTCGGTTTGTCCCGCTTTTTTGCGCAAGCCAGCGTAGAGTTTGATCGTAGGCATAATTTCTTACACCAAAAACTCAGCGACATGCACGTCGGTGAAATCACCCACAACCCGAATGACACCAGGCCATCCTGCGCAGATATCCCGATCCGTTGTGGTCGTCGCAAGTGCGACAACACGCATCCCTGCACGCTGCGCCGCCAAACAACCCGAATATGAATCTTCAAAAACAACACAAATCTCCGCAGGAACGCCTAAATGCGTCGCCGCCGTGAGAAAAATATCGGGATGCGGCTTGCTGTGCTTGGGCATATCCCCGCTGACCACCGCACCAAGGCGGGAAAACGGATTCAAGCCACCCAACACGAAATCAACATTGGGCGGGTCGGCAGATGTCGCCACCGCAAGCGGGATTCCTTTTTCTGCGGCTTCGTCCATCAAAGAGATTGCTCCAGGTGTGGATGCCAAATATGGAGCATAGATTTCTCGATACAACGCTTCTTTTCTCAATGCGGCAGCTTCAGCTTCTTCAACAGTTAGCTTGTCGCCAAAGAGTTCACGGAAAATGAGCGGATTTGTCTTGCCATTCGTTCGTTCGAGAAATTCTTCTTCGGTAATGTCCAAGCCCAAAGGTCGCACAATCTGCATCCACGCTTGAAGGTGGTAAGACAGGTTGTTGACCAAGGTGCCATCCATATCAAAAATAAATGCAAGTGAAGGGGAAAACATCATAATGAATTTAACTTCTTTGTGAGAGTACATCGTTCTCATAATTTCGAATTTCATCCATGAAATCGAAACCAACGGGAACGTTATTCTGCATACAGTAATAGTCCCAAACAGCGCCGAAGGGCATACCCTTCAATTCTTCCATCATCGCCAAACGGGATGTGAAGTCGCTGCTCTGCTCGAAGGCTTTCATTTGCTCGAGGGGTTCGAGCATTGCCATCAACATGGCACGCAGCGCATTACGGGTGCCGATCACCCATGCCGCCACACGATTGATGCTGGCGTCAAAGAAGTCCAGCCCGATATGTGTGCGGTTCAAATAACCACCCCGTACGATCTCCTGCATGATGGCTTGAAGCTCATCGGTCAGGGTGACGACATGGTCGCTGTCCCAGCGCACACCACGACTGACATGCAACAAAATTTCAGGGACAAAGAGTAACGCCGACGAAATCTTGTCCGAGATCACTTCGGTCGGATGGAAATGACCCGCATCCAAAGTCAGCAGGGTCTGGTTTTGGACAGCATAGCCCATGTAGAACTCATGTGAACCGACGACATAGCTTTCCGAACCAATGCCAAAGAGCTTTGCTTCGACTGCGTCCAGATTGAAGTCGGCGTGACTGATTTTTGCCGCAAAAACTTTATCCAGGCTCTCTTTGAGCAGTTCGCGGTGCTTGCTACGGTCGACGGGTGTGTCCTTGTATCCATCAGGGATCCAGACATTCGTCACGCAAGGATTATCGAGCGCTTTACCGATATATCCGCCGATCTCACGAGAGTTGATGCAGTGCTGTACCCAAAAATCTCGCACGTTCGCATCGAGGCTCGCCAGTGTAAAACCACTGTCTGCCATCGGGTGCGAGAAGCAGGTCGGGTTATAGTCGATGCCGTGATTGTTTGCCTTTGCCCACTCGATCCAGCGATCAAAGTGCTGCGGCTGCCAATCGTTGCGATCCATCTTACGGTCGCTATCGCCATAGATAGCGTGCAGGTTCAGGCGGTGATTGCCAGGGATCATGCTGTAGGCTTTGTCGAGGTCAGCACGCAACTCGTCAGGGGTGCGTGCCTTGCCAGGGTAATTACCCGTCACAGCGATGCCGCCGCTCAGTCCACTGTCAGGGTTCTCGAATCCTCCGACATCATCGCCCTGCCAGCAATGTAGGGAAATGGCTTCTTTAGCGAGACTCTTCAAAATGGCATCGGTATCCACGCCAAGAGCAACATAACGTTCTTTGGCGACTTCATAGGCTTTCTGTACTTGTGCTGCGGTCGTGCTCATAGTTGCTCCTTAGAAAGAAGGTTCAGCGGAGATTGAGTAGCGAAAGCACAGCTTTTCCGTGCTGTAGCGTATCGCCTGTACCCGAATGGGTGAAATCGAAGCGGGCTATTGAAAACGCCGCTTGGTTTCGATACGGCTGACGCTTGCCCTGAGCTTAGTCGAAGGAATGGTGCCGTCGGCCTACTCAACCAGCGCTATATTAGAAGATATTCTGCTTCACACTAAACGTATCGCAAATCGTGCGGATTTCGTCAGCGCTCAAACCTTCGCCAACTTCGCCAATTTGCAGGTTCAGATATTCATATTTCGCTGCTGTCTCGGCATATTCAACCCGATCCGCTGCCCGCTTGACGGAAATATCCGAGCGGGACATTACACCATGTTTTGCCCAGATGACAATGCGGTGTTCTCTTAAACAAGGTACGTTTGCTTCCATCAACGCTTGTGAACCAGGTATCTCAAAAGGCAGAAAACCGACGCCCTCAGGCAAGTTAACAATGGTCTCAGGCTGCCAACGTAGAATCTGCCGATTGAGATACATCTCATCCTGATAGCGGGGAATATGGCTCAAATAAGTCAGGTGCAGGGGTTGGGCATGGACGACCGCATGGAAATTCGTATCGGTCGTGGTCATTTGGTCATAGTGCACTGCCAAATGCGAATTAAATTCACTGGTCACCTGCTCAAAGCGACGGTTGTAGGCGGTGAATAATTTCGCCGTCTCGCCACCTTCGTTAACGGTCAAACAAGCCAAATGCACGGGCGGATCGTCCCGTAATTCCCGCAGACGTCGTCCCGAGCCGCTGACGATGAAGGTCGCCCCAGCCAGTTCCGGCACGACTTGCGGCAGCACGAATTCGCTCTCCACAGGAAAACGGGTGCGTGGGTCAATCTGCCAGCGCAGGCAGACCGAAATATTCCCAGCCGCCCCTTCGCTGGCTTCGATCTCTGCCAGATGAAATCCAGCCTGACCGATCATGTCTAATAAATCATCCAATTGTGGATAAGGTGTGTTTACCATTTTTTCTCTCTTTCGCTATAAAAGCGTTAATAGTTTTTCGTACGCAGCATCCCAGCCTTCAGGCTCTGCGGGATAATATTTCTCTACATCGAACGAATTGCGCACCACTTCACGGGCATCCGCCAGACTTTCAAGATGCCCCATGCCGATGGCTTGCATGAGCACATTGCCGATTGCCGTCGCTTCGATGGGACCCGTCACGACCATGCGACCGGTCGCATTTGCCGCAAACTGGTTTAGCAGGCGATTTTGAGTCCCGCCGCCGATGATGTGGATGGGCGCAAACTCCCTGCCCGCCAGCTCTTCCAGCCGCCCCAGCGCCCAGCGATATTTGAGCGCCAGACTTTCGAGCGCCACCCGCAAAATTTCGCCGTGCGATTGCGGCACACGCTGTCCCGTTTTTTTGCAATAGGATTGGATTTTCTGCGGCATGTCGCCGGGATGGAAGAAGATGTCATCGTCGGGATTAATCACCGCAATGAACGGATCGGACTCAGCCGCCAGCTTGGTCATTGCATCATAAGAGTAGTCTTGTCCCGAGCTTTGCCACGTTCTACGGCACTCCTGCACGATCCACAACCCCATGATGTTCTTCGACAAACGCCAGGTACCGAAAACGCCGCCTTCGTTGGTAAAGTTGTATTCAAGCGCTTTTTCGCCAAGCACAGGCTCTGTCACTTCTGCCCCCATAATCGACCATGTCCCCGAACTGAGCCAGGCGAAGTCCTGATTTTCAGCAGGGACAGCGACGACCGCCGAGCCTGTATCGTGGCAGGCAGGCACGACAACTTGCACACCCTCTGCGCCCGTTTCTTCGGCAACGGATGGCTGCAATCCGCCAAGTACCGTCCCCGGTTCGGAGATGGGATTAAAAAGATGTTCCGGAATGCCCATCGCATCCAGCAAGGAGGACGACCATGCTTTGGTTTGGGGATTAAAGCATTGGGTGGTAGTGGCGTTGGTAAATTCGTTGGTCAGTTTTCCCGAAAGCCAGTAGTTGAGCAGGTCGGGAATAGTGAGGAAGGTTTTGGCGATTTCAAAAAGCGAGCAGTCGGCTTTGAGCATCGCCAAAAGTTGATAGAGGGTATTCAACTGCATGAACTGGATGCCCGTGTTGGCGAAAATCTCGCTGCGAGGCATTAGAACAAAGGCTTCTTCGAGCATCCCGTCCGTGCGGGCATCACGATAGTGGGTGGGATTAGCGAGCAGGTTGCCGTCTTTATCGAGCAGGACAAAGTCCACGCCCCAGGTGTCGACGCCGAGGCTGTCGAGTTGTACCCCATCTTTGACGGTTGCAGCAATCCCGGTCTTGATTTCTGCCCACAAACGGAGGATGTCCCAGTGGAGGGCATTGGGCAGCCGAACAGGTTGATTGGCAAAACGATGCGTCTCGTGTAGTACCAATTTTCCAGCCGAGAGCGTTCCGAGGATCGTCCGTCCGCTTTCTGCGCCGAGATCGATGGCGAGGTAGTTTGACATCCGCTCTACTCCAATCCGCAGACGACCAGTTTGATGCCTGCTTCGTTGATCTTATGCACCCATTCGGGCGAAATCTCCGAATCGGTATAGAGCGATGCGAGCTGTGTGGGGTGAGCGACGGGGGTCAGGTCTTCGTGACCGAGCTTGTTTGAATCCATTAGGGCGATAACTTGTTGTGCGGTTTGAATGGCTTTGCGTTTGAGTTGGGCTTCTTCGAGATGTACTTCGGTCAGCCCCCGCTCGATGGTAAAACCGCTGGCTGAGACGAAGGCTTTTTGCACATGCAGGTCTTGAATGGCTTGCTCGCTGAATAAACCTGTTAAAGAAGAGCCATCCTGACTGAGAATGCCGCCGATCAGGATGACGGTATTGGACGGGTTTTTCGCCAGCAGACGGGCAACGTCCAAGCCGTTGGTGACGACTCGCAGACGTTGGCGGGTTTCGAGCGCAAGCCCCAAGTAATAGATGGTGCTGCTGGCATCGAGCAGGATCGAGTCGCCATCCTGCACGAGCTTGGCAGCCTGACGAGCGACAGCTTCCTTGGCGATAACATTTTCCCGATGACGTTCGGTAAAGGAGGTGCTGTCGATGTGCATTCGCTCCGCTAATACCGCCCCGCCATGTACCCGTTCAAGGCGACCGTCCGCTTCGAGGGCGTTTAGGTCGTTGCGCACGGTGCCTTCGGAAACATCCAGCATAGCGGCAATTTCGGGGACACGCATTCCAGGCTGGCGGCGAAGCAATTCGATCAGGGTTTGACGGCGTTCGTGTGTGGTCATAGGTCTAATTCCTTTGTGTTTATTGTAGCCATTTGTTGAATTTTGTCAACATTTAATGAAAACAACAAATTTAAGTCATATTTCATAGCGCAATTTGTCATTTTGTTATTGACACTTGTTTGTTTTTTTGTATGATCTTTTTTATACACATTGTGTATATTTAGACGCTTCGTATATTTTTAGGAGTCCTATGGCAACGATCTACACCACACATCGAGAAAACCAACGAGAGGGGATTTTGGATGCTGCCGAGTCCCTTTTTGTTGAAAAGGGCATTGACCAGGTCACGATGAGCGAAATTGCTAAAAAATCCCGCCTAACCCGTGCAACGATCTATAAGTATTTTTCCAATAAGGAAGAAATTGCTGAAGAGATTTTCAAGACCATCACCAAAGGCTGGCGAGAACGCAACGAACGTGAAGTCTGGTCTTTTCAGGGAAGCGGTTATCAGCGGTTGGAAAAATTTATTACGTCATTTTTTGATTATTTATTTGAAAACCCGAGCGAAGCCAGTTTTGTTGCCGAACTCAACTACCTATATGCAAAACACTGGTCAACAGATATGTTTGTGGGCACGATGCTTGAAAATCTGGAAGAAGACAAGCAATTTGTTTTGGACAGTATTCAAGCAGGCATCAGCGATGGCTCGCTGCGCACAGATATGGAATCGGCACTGATGCTGGCGGCATTTTTCAATTTCATCTCAGGAACGATCAGTCGCTTTGGTGAAATGGGGGAAAAGGTGGAAGCAGAGTTTGGGAAAAGTTCTCAGGAAATTTTTACGAAAATTTACCGTATCTTTTTGGATGGGCTGAAAGCCCAGGCATAGAGCGGAGCGTTAAGCGCTCGCTACATTCCGCACCCGATTTAGGACGTTGAAAAACCGAGGCAGAAGCATGGCAAAAGTTTTATCCAAAAAAAAAGAATTGATTTTTGAAGCCAAAGGGATTTGCAAGAACTTTGGTCCAACCGTTGCGCTGGATCAGGTTGACCTTTTAGTGTATCGTGGCGAGATCACGGGCTTGATCGGCGAGAACGGCTCCGGGCAATTGACGCTTTCGTCGATTGCGACGGGGATGCAGCCAGCAAACCGAGGTGAGATGTTCTTTTTGGGGCAGGCACACAAGCCCGGGTCGATGATTGACGGTGCAAAGGCGGGGATCGGGATGATCGTTCAGGAAATGGGAACAGTTCCGGGCATCAGCGTTGCGGAGAATATCTTTATCGGGGAAGAAGAAAAGTTTATAAAATTCGGTTTGATCAGTAAACGTCAAATGAATCAGGCTGCGAAGGATGCCTTAGAAGCAATTGGCTCTGATATTGCACCTGACCTGCCGATTGACCGCTTGGGGATGCAGGAACGTAAATTGGTCGAGTTGGCGAAGGTGATGTATGCCCGACCTGAGATGCTGATCGTTGATGAGACAACAACGGCGCTCTCGCATAAGGGGCAGGAAATTTTGTATAACGTGATGCGGAAGATGAAAGCTGAAAATAAGGCGGTCTTGTTTATCACTCACGATTTGCCTGAATTGCTGATGTTACGCAGTGATGAACAATAGGCTGTCATTTTCCCTCATCCTAACCTTCTCCCAAGAGGAGAAGGGATTAAGTCCCCTCTCCCTTTGGGAGAGGGCGGAGGCGTTGCCCTGAGCCTGCCGAAGGGGTGAGGGCAGCCCCAAGGTTTGCCAAAAGCCTCTTTTTTCGTAACATCAGTAAAATAACGAAAGAAGATAGGAAGCTACATCATGAACAAGAATAAATCTGAAATCACCAAAGCAGCCGTCATCGGCGGCATCATGGGATTAGTGCCCAGCTTTTTAATCAACTATTTTCTTGCCCCAATGCCCGAAACCCTGCTCGCAAATGCGCTCGGCAACGGCGTGAGCGGTCTCATCATTGGTTTCATGGGCGGCTTTATGGGCTTGTTCATATATTTCAAGCAAACAAGTAAAGTGGATTGATCTTTATCTGGCTGGGGGATGCCTTACTAACGCACAAAAAAAGCAAAGGCAACAACAAGGAATGGCAAGTTAAAATACCGTTCTTTGTTGTTTTTTATTGACAATCGAAAAAATCTTTGTATAATATGAACCATCATTTACACGTGTAAGCTGACACGAGTAACCCTATCATCAAAGGTCCTACGCATGAATCGTCCCACACAAGTTGATGTTGCCAAACGAGCGGGCGTATCACGAGCGACTGTCTCGTATGTGCTCAATGGCGCCACGAACAAAGGCGTACCGATCTCCGCTGAGACCCAGCAGCGTGTTTGGGATGCAATCGAAGAATTAGGGTATGAACCCCACGCACAAGCACGTTCGCTGCGTTCCGGCGGGGCGACAAAAACAATCGGTATTTTGATTCCCGATGTGCGGAATCCACATTATTGGGAGATGATGGAAGGGTTTGAACTTGAAGCGCGTCAGTGGGGTTATCATGTGATGATGTATAGCAGTGAACTCAGCGGGGAACGCGGAATCACGATTTTGAGGGCGCTTGCTGGACGCCGAATTGATGGGATTATCATCATTGGTTCCTATGTTACTTATTCCAAAGAGGCACAAATCATCCTCAATCAACTGTTGAAACAACAATTGCCGATCGTGCTTGGCAATTTCGATTACGAGACCGACTGTTTGCACTCTGATTATCGCCACGCGACCACTGAGTTGCTGCATTATCTTTATGGTCTTGGGCATCGTCAAATCAGTTTATTGTATGGCGTTGCTCCGGATGAGGAAGCGCTTGACCGTTTGGAGCCATATAAAGCTTTCTTGAATGAGCATCAGTTGCCATTATTAGAGACATCTGTTATTGAGTGTGGACCTACAATTCGAGATGGCTATTTAGCGGCATGCCGGATTTTTTCAGTGGATTCTCCCCCCACTGCATTAGTGTGTGTAAATGATTGGTTGGCGATGGGGGCAATCAGGGCTGCGCATGAGTACAACCTTCGCGTGCCGGATGATATATCTATTTCAGGATATGACGGGATTAATTTAGGTGAATATATGACTCCCAGCTTGACGACTGTTTCATGGGACACGATTAAATGGAGTCGGGAGGCATTTCGGTTTTTGGTGCGGCGGCTGGAGGATCCTAATGAAGATTATCAGAAAGTGACGATCCCTCACGAAGTGTTAATTCGAGAATCAACCGGAGCCGCTCCGCAGCTTCCTGCATCAACATGGGAAGAAAGGAGGTGATAAGAAAAAATAATGCAAGTTGATTTCAAACGACCTGACACTTTGCTAAAAAGAACCATCGTTGGTTGAGTAGGCGACGCTTTTCGCCGTATCGAAACCAACAGTCAGGCAGAAAAATACTATTTTGTGGTTTCGATACACCCCGAAAAAGCACTCGGGGCTACTCAACCACCACCTAAAACAAAACTATCAGGTGGCTAAATTGATTTCAAGTTCCCAAAAAAAGAGATACCGACAGACCTGGCGGGACGCGGTATCTCTCAAAAAGGATGAGCAGAGCTTTTGGCATATCAGCCAAATTTCCCTGCCCGGAGCCTTTCCAATTCTACCAAAGATATAGGAGTGAGTAAAAAGATGAAAACGAAGAGCAAGTTACTTTTTGCGGTTATTTTGCTTGTGGCAATGGTGTTGAGTGCATGTCAACCCGCCGCCGAGCCTGTTGTGGAAGAAGCGCCACAACCCGCAGCCGAAGAGACTGCCGCTGAAGAAGAAACAGTGGTCGAAGAAGCGCCCGCCGCTGAAGAAGCTGAACCTGTGACCCTTGAGTTTTATCACTGGTTTGGCGCGGATATTGGCGAAACGCTTATCAAAGAAATTAATGATCGCTTCCATGCTGAATACCCCAATATCACCGTTGAATTTGAGACGGCAGATACGGATACCTATGAGCAAGTAATGACGACGCGCCTTTCGGCAAATGATGCCCCTGATGTATTTGGCGTTTTCCCCGGCACGAAGTTCCATCCCCAGGCAGAAGCGGGATATTTGATGGACCTGAGCAACGAACCCTGGGTTGGCAGCCTGTTTGATGGCGCCAAATTCGTTTCCACCTACAATGGCAAAGTGATGACCATGCCGGTAGACGCCAATGTGATCGGTGTGATCTACAATAAGCAGATTTTTGCCGATTTGGGCTTAGACGTTCCCGCAAACTGGGATGAATTCCTTGCGGTCTGTGAAACGGTCAAGGCTTCTGGTGTGGCGCCCCTAGCGCTTGGCTTGCAGGATGCCTGGGTAACACAATTGATCCCTTATGCGATGGCGCCTTCTGCGATTTATCGCGATAATATCGACTTTGATGCCCAAATGTATGCAGGCGAAGCCACCTTTGTCGGCTCTGCCTGGGAAGGCATGATGGCGGATTACCTTGACCTTGAAGCCAAAGGCTACGTGAATGCAGATGCGTTGGGCACCGGCTACGAGCTGGCAAACGATCTGATGGCGAATGGTGAAGCTGCCATGTTGGTTCAGGGCAACTGGGCAATTGCCGCCTTGCGTGAAAAAGCCCCCGATGCTGAATGGGGCATGTTCCCACTGCCTTATGATGCCGGCGGCGATGTCTGGGTATCTTCCGCGATCGGGATCACGATCACTCTTTCTGCCGACACCGAATATCCCGAAGAAGCGAAGGCTTATTTAGACTTCTGGGCGCGCCCTGAGATTATGGACCTCTATTTGACCCAAAGAGGCGCTTTTCCGGCATCTGAAGGCATGAACCCGACCATTGACGAAGCGGCAGGGGAAATGCTGCCTTACCTTGAAGTTGGTTCATACCCCTTCCTTGACCAGAACTGGCCCGCTGGCGTGCAAGATGTAATGCTGGCAGGGATACAGTCTGTCTTTGCCGGCGAGATGACTGTTGAGGAAATGCTCCAGGAAATGGATGCCGCTTGGGCAAGTGCAACCAATTAACTCTGGCGCTTTACACCTTACAGTAAACTCCTTCATTTGGGTGACGGGCACGGCAAGTGCCCGTCACCGAAGATGTAATTTCAAAACCTTGGCGAAGTGACTGTCACCTGCGAAAACGCCATAAGAATCATCGTGACTGTTTTTCTTTAACGGCTCGCTGTGTCTACAGGTTCTGAAAGATGACAGTCACTTCTACTTTTACAACGCTTATTTATTCTCACTAGTAGACGGAGCATTCCATGCAAGCAAAATCAGGGCGAAGCTTTTTTGTCGGTCGAGCGCGGTGGCGGGCTATCCTTGGAGACAGCCTCTTTGTCCTTCCTGCAGTAGTGATTTTCTCGGTTTTTTTTATTTATCCCGTCGCAAGCAGTTTTTACATCAGCCTGACCAAGTGGAACGGTCTCAATCCGCAGCTTGATTTTGTCGGCTTGCAAAACTTTGCCAAAATTTGGGAAGATAAACATTTCTGGCAAGCGCTTGGCAACACTTTTAAATACGCTTTTTTTGCGACCACCATTCAAAATATACTTGGAATGGTGCTGGCGCTCGCGGTTTCACATAAATCCTTCCGCGGTTTTCGCGTTCTCTTTCTTATTCCGCCTTTATTAAGCAGTATTGCACTTGGCAGTATCTGGAAATATATGTTTGCTCCCAACGGGGTAATTAACCAACTCTTGACCAATTTTGGACTGGAGACTTGGACACAAAGCTGGCTTGGCAACCCCGATATTGCCTTATACAGTCTCGTTGCCACCACGATATGGCGTTGGGTTGGCATGTCGATGATTATTTACCTTGCCGGGCTGCAAGCCATCCCCGAAGTCATTCAGGAAGCCGCCAGCATCGATGGCGCCAATGCCTGGCAGCGATTTTGGTATATCACCTTTCCCCTCATCGCGCCTGCCTTCACCATTAACGTCGTTCTCTCAATGATCGGCTCTCTAAAAGAGTTCGACCTAATCTACATCATGACGCAGGGAGGACCCGGACGCGCCACCGAATCAATCACCACCTTTATTTTCCGGCAAGCCTTCGACTTCACCAAATTTGGTTATGGCACAGCCGTTGCGGTAGTTATGTTTGCCATTATTCTGATCTTATCCTTAATCCAACTCACTTACCTCACTCGGCGGGAGGTGCAGCTATGAGCCTTAAGCGACAGCAACTTTGGGGTAAAACGGTCTCTTTATTGATCGTCTTAACGTGGACAATCATCACAATTATTCCTCTTGCAATGATGATTTCCGCCGCAATTAAATCCCCAGCAGAGTTGGCGGAAAATCCCTTCGGATTCCCACAAGATATTCAATGGGACACCTTCAGCAGAGCGTGGAACGAAGCCAATTTAACTCGCGGCATGAAAAACAGTATCATCCTGACCTCCGTCTCGATTTTCTTTTTAATCGTTTTTGGCGCTTCCGCCGCATATCCCCTTGCCCGCCGCACCAAGTGGACGCCGATTTTCTACTTTTTTCTATCAGGCATCATGGTGCCCTTCCAGCTTGCCATGCTGCCACTCTACCGTCTGATGAAAATGCTCGACCTGATTAATACCTACACAGGCATCATTTTCATTTACGTTGCAGTATCGCTTCCAATGGTAATTTTTCTCTATACAGGATTCATCAAAGGCATCAACCGTGAGTTAGAAGAAGCCGCAATGGTCGATGGCGCGGGAAAACTCCGTATATTTTGGCAAATCATTTTCCCCCTGCTCAAACCCGTCACATCCACCGTCATCATCATGAATATCATGTCCCTCTGGAATGATTTTTTCATGGTCTTACTCTTCCTGCCCAAAAAAGAAATGCGCACACTGCAACTTTCCATTTTTACCTTTGTAGGGCAATATAATAGCAAACTAAATCTCGTCATGGCAGCCGTGATTCTCTCCATCCTGCCCATGATAACGGTCTTTCTGCTGCTCCAAAAGCACTTTATCAAAGGTATGGCGGGCGGAGCCGTTAAAGGATAGATGGCTATTAGCAGCATTCCTTTTCTTATTTCATCACCCCATCTTTAGGAATAAAAATGTCAAAAATACCTTCGGTAAATCTCTCCGTCGAACACCGCAGCGAAGCCTTCGGCATCGGCATGGCTGCCCCACGTCTTTCATGGCGTGTCGGAACAGACCTGCAAAACTGGCGCCAAAACGCCTACGAGATCGAAAAATACGCCGCTGATGGCAAACTGCTCGAAAAAACGGGACGAATTAATTCAGAGCAATCCCTGCTTGTGGATTGGATGTTTGCCCCGCTCCAATCCCGTGAACGTGTCTCGGTGCGGGTGCGTGTCTGGGGACAGGACGGCAGCGAATCGCCCTGGAGTGAACTTGTTTCCGTTGAAGCGGCTTTATTTCAACCCGAAGATTGGCACGCCAAATTCATCACCCCAACCTGGGATGAAAACCCCGACCGATCAAACCCATCCCCCTACTTACGCCGAGAATTTGACCTGCGCTCTAACATCAAATCCGCCCGTCTCTACATCACCGCCCTCGGCGTTTACGAAGCCGAAATCAACGGGCAACTCGTCAGCGACCATGTTCTCGCCCCCGGCTGGACAGCCTACGACGAACACCTGCGTTATCAAACTTTCGATGTCACCGACCTGCTCATATCAGGCAAAAACGCCATCGGTGCAATTTTGGGCGATGGCTGGTATCGTGGACGGCTTGGGTTTGGCGGTGGCAAGCGCAATATCTACGGGGACAAACTTGCTTTGCTTGCACAGCTTGAAATCCAATATGCCGATGGCTCAAAAGAAACCATTATCACCGACGAAAACTGGCGTGCCTCCAAAGGCGCTATCTTGACGAGCAGCATCTACGACGGTGAAAGCTACGATGTTCGTCTCGAACCCGTTGACTGGACCAAGCCGGGCTTTGACGATTCTGCCTGGCTGCCAACGACCACGCTCAGGCAGAGTCTGAATTCGCTGTCTGCTCCGCTTGGGGTTCCCGTCCGCCGTATCGAGACCCTGGCACCTGTGTCCATCACCACATCTCCATCTGGAAAGACATTGGTCGACTTTGGGCAGAATCTCGTAGGCAGAATCCAACTCAAGGTTACGGGCGAAGCGGGGCAGGTCATCACCCTGCGCCACGCAGAAGTGCTCGAAAACGGTGAACTCGGCACCCGTCCGCTGCGCATGGCAAAAGCCACTGACCGCTATATCTGCAAAGGCGAAGACGTGGAAATCTGGGAGCCGAGATTTACCTTCCACGGCTTCCGTTATGTCGAAATCAGCGGCTGGAATGGCGAACTCACCTTCGAAAACCTAAGCGCCATCGTCATCCACTCGGATATGGAGCGCACGGGCTGGTTCGAATGCTCTGACCCGCTGCTCAACCAATTGCATCAAAATGTAGTTTGGGGCATGCGTGGCAACTTCCTCGACGTCCCGACCGATTGCCCGCAGCGTGACGAGCGCATGGGCTGGACAGGTGATATTCAGGTCTTTTCGCCGACTGCTTCATTTTTATATGATGCCAGTGGATTTTTGCAATCGTGGCTCAAAGATCTGGCAATTGAACAGCGTAAGCTGGGCGGCAGCGTCCCCGCTGTTGTGCCAAGTATCCTGCCTTTTGGCGCTGGCGCAGCCGCCTGGGGCGATGCGGCAACCGTCGTGCCCTGGGTCTTATACCAACGCTTTGGTGACGCCCACATTTTGGCAGATCAGTTCGAGAGCATGTGCAATTGGGTCGATTTCATTGCCACGCAGGCAGGAGAAAACCAGCTCTGGGATACGGGCTTCCAGTTTGGCGACTGGCTTGACCCGACCGCTCCGCCCGACAAACCCGCACAAGCCCGCACCGATAAAACAATTGTTGCCAACGCCTATTTTGCGCATTCTGCCGAGCTGGTCGCTCGCAGCGCTCAAATTCTGGGGCGCAAAGACACAGAAAAGAAGTACCGTATTTTGGCAGAAAAAGCCAAAAACGCCTTTGCCCGTGAATACGTCACCCCCACAGGACGCATGATGAGCGATGCCGAAACCGCTTATGCGCTCGCCCTGGTTTTCGACTTACTCCCCACTGTAGAACAACGCCAATATGCAGGCAAACGTCTAGCAGCGCTGGTGCTGGATAGCGGCTATCGTATCCGCACGGGTTTTGTCGGCACGCCGCTCATCTGCGATGCTCTTTGTCAAACGGGACAGTATCGCACCGCCTATCGCCTGCTCATGCAGAAAGAAAACCCATCCTGGCTTTACCCCGTCACGATGGGCGCCACCACCATCTGGGAGCGCTGGGACTCGATGCTGCCAGATGGCTCGATCAACCCGGGTGAGATGACCTCCTTCAACCATTACGCCCTCGGCGCAGTCGCCGACTGGATGCAGCGCACCATCGGCGGCATCGCTCCTGTGGAGGCTGGCTACCGCCGCATGGAAATTGCACCCCACCCCAGTGCCGGACTTACGCACGCCAACACCCAACATCGTACCCCCTACGGGTTGGCGAAAGTCTTCTGGACTATTGAAAACGACACCTTCACGCTGGGTATTGTTATCCCGCCCAACACCAGCGCAGAAATCACCCTGCCAAACGGCGAAAAGCATGAAGTCGGCTCAGGCCAATGGCATTGGTCGCAACCCTGGCAAGACCCTGATGCTGCCACGCCCTACACCGTTGACAACATCGTCGGCGAGATCATGTACGACCCCACAGCCACGGGCATCATCTTTGGTGTGCTGGATCGACTCGGCGCACCGGGCTTCATCAAAGGGATTTTGTCCAACGAGCGCAATATGCCCTTGCGGGAAGCGCTCAAAATGCTGCCCAATTATGACCAAGCCGTTGAAACCATGAACGCCGCCCTCGCCAATCTCTAAGATAGGTTTTTTATGTCTGCAAACATACTCGTCAACGATCTACGCTGTGAAAGTCTGCAAAATCCTATCGGCATCGACACGAAGCAACCACAACTCTCATGGAAACTCATCGCCAAACGTCACGGCGTGCTGCAAAGCGCCTATCAGGTTCAGGTCTCCAAAACAATCACCTGGGATGAATTTGTCTGGGATTCGGGCAAGGTGCTTTCCGACAATTCGATTGCGGTGAAATATGTGGGACAGGCGCTCGAATCCCGCCAGCGTTATTTTTGGCGGGTGCGCATCTGGGATGAGAACGATTCGCCCTCAGGCTGGAGCATGGTTGCCTTCTGGGAAATGGGATTGCTCAACCCCAACGATTGGGCTGCCCACTGGATCGAACCCGAACAGGATGCCGCTAAACCAGAGCCGCCCATCAACATGTTCCAAAACCTGGGAACGATCTCACCGCAACCTGACGCCGATTATGCCCGCCTTAACCCTGCCCAATATCTCCGCAAGGAATTTTCAGCGCAAAAAACGGTCGCCAAAGCCCGCATCTATGCCACAGCGCATGGCATTTATCAACTCTCCCTCAACGGCGCACGGATCGGCGATATTGAACTCGCTCCTGAAATCACCGCCTACGACAGCTACCTGCAATACCAAACCTACGATGTGACCAAAATGCTCGCCACTGGCAAAAACGTGCTCGGCGCCATCCTCGGCGACGGCTGGTATCGTGGTCGCATTGGTCTGCCTGGCGATAGCTGCCAGTACGGCGACAAGCTCGCTCTCCTGCTCAAACTCGAAATCGAATACGAAGACGGCAGCCGAGAAACGATCATCTCCGATGAGAGTTTCAAATCATCGACGGGCGCATTGGTCTACGCCGATCTCTTCATCGGCGAGCGTTATGACGCCACGCTCGAAAACACTGGTTGGGATCGACTTGGTTTTGAAGATTCTGCCTGGAAAAACGTCAACACCGCTAATTTTGGCTACAACAATCTCGTCGCTCAATATGGCGAACCGTTGCGAATCGTTCAAGAAATCAAACCCGTAGCGATCATCAAAACCCCCAACGGCGAAACTGTTGTTGATTTGGGACAAAACATTCATGGCAAAATTCGCATGTCAGTGCAAGGGACAACCAAAACAGAGATCGTGCTTGATCACGCAGAAATGCTGGATGCCGATGGCAACTTCATGCAGCAGATTCGGGGACGCAACAAAGACCAGCGGGATGTCTATGTCTGCAAAGGCGAAGACGTTGAAGTTTACGAACCCTTCTTCACCACGCACGGTTTTCGCTATGTGCGCATCACAGGCTATCCAGGCGAGCCAACGGTTGATGATTTTATTGGCTTGGTGATCGCATCCGATTTGCGGGAATCGGGCAGTTTCACCTGCTCGGATGAACGCATCAATCAATTACAGGAAAATATTCGCTGGAGTCAAACGGGAAACTTTGTCTCTATCCCTACCGATTGTCCACAACGGGAGCGGGCTGGTTTCACGGGCGATGCGCAGGTCTTCATCCCGACCGCCTGCTTCAATATGGACGTCCACGCCTTCTTCACTCGCTGGCTGCGCAATCTGCAAATCGAACAGCGGGAAGATGGGCAAGTCCCCGCCACCGTGCCGTATTGGCGGAGTTATATCGAGATGTTCACGCCCATTCAGGGCGGGGCGCATACGTCGGCGGGATGGGGCGATGCCTGCATCATCATCCCGTGGACGCTCTATCAAAGCTACGGTGACGAGCGTGTGCTGGCAGAAAATTACGCCACGATGCTGCGCTGGTTGGATTATGTGCGGCAGGAAGCCGAGAGCGGCATCCCCGAACGGCTCGGCGAGTTGAGCGCAGACGCTCGTGAGCGCCAAAAACATCTCTGGAATACGGGCTTTCACTTTGGCGATTGGCTCATCCCCAGCCTGACGGGCGGTTACAGCAATCCTTTCGACGCCGCCAACGCCACCAAGGAAGTCGTCGCCAGCGCCTTTTATGCCTACTCAACGGAACTGATGACACAGATTGCCGCCGTGCTTGGCAAAGAAGATGACGAACAGCGCTTTGCTGAATTGAACGAGAAAATCCGCTCCGCTTTTGCCAAAGAATATCTCGGCGACGATGGCAGTTTGCCCGCCCATTATCAGGGCATGTATGTGATGGCGCTCAAAATGAAGTTGATGCCCGCCGAAATGCGACTGCCCGTCACCGAACAGTTGGTCGGCTTGATCGCCGAAAACGGCTATCGGCTGGACACGGGTTTTGTCTCCGTGCCCTATCTCTTGGACGTGCTCAGCGAAAACGGCAGGCAGGATGTTGCCTACAAGCTGCTTTTCCAAACCCAATGCCCCTCCTGGCTTTACGAAGTCGTTCGGGGCGCCACCACCATCTGGGAAACCTGGGATGCCATCGCCCCGAACGGCGAAGTCACGCTGGCATCCTTCAATCACTATGCCTTTGGCGCAGTCGGCGACTGGCTCTATCGCCATGTCGCAGGGCTAGACAAGGCGCAGGCAGGCTACAAACATATCGTCATCCACCCGCATCCCGATGAACACTTGACGCACACCAAAGCGACCTATCAATCCGTCTATGGCGAGATCGTTTCTGGATGGGAACTGGAAGACGGGCTGCTGCGAGTGGATGCAAAAATCCCGCCGAACACGACCGCCACCTTGCGCTTGGTCGGCGCCAACGGACAGTTGGTTGCCAGTGAACTTCCAACAACCCAATCTGGCAACGACCTGCTCGTGGAAGTCGGCAGTGGAACGTATAGATTTGAATACCCCTACTCTGTCTAAATCAAAAACAACATAGGAAAAGACAAAATGAACAAATCTGAAATTATCAAGGCTGCCATCATCGGCGGCGTGATGGGGTTACTGCCCAGCTTTTTACTCAACTATTTTCTCATTCCCATGCCCGAAACCGTGTTGGCAAATGCACTCGGTAACGGGGTAAGCGGACTGATCAGCGGGTTTATGGGCGGCTTTATGGGCTTATTTGTCTATTTCAAACAAACGGATAAAAGAAAATAATCTTTTAGGAGACGAGCATGACTACATTCACCTTCCCGAAAAACTTCTTATGGGGCACCGCAACCGCTGCCCACCAGGTCGAAGGCAACAACATCAACACCGAAAGCTGGGTGCTGGAACATTTACCTGAAACCGTCTATGCCGAACCATCAGGTGATGCCTGCGATCACTACCATCGTTACCCCGAAGATATAGCCCTGCTGGCTTCGCTGGGGTTCAATGCCTATCGCTTCTCGCTGGATTGGGCACGCATCGAACCCGAAGAAGGCGAATTCTCCTATGCTGAACTCGAACATTACCGCCGCATGTTGGCGACCTGCCACGAGAACGGCATTCAACCTGTCGTCACCTTTCACCACTTTACCACCCCTCGCTGGCTGATGCCCTACGGTGGTTGGGTAGACGAAGGCACGCCAGATCGTTTTGCCCGCTACTGCGAAAAAGCCGTCAATCATCTCGGCGATTTGATCGGCGTGGCTTGCACGGTCAACGAACCGAATATCCCCGTTTTGCTATCAAAGATACTGCCCTTCAAAATGCAGGATACGCCCTTCTGGCAAAATGCCGCTCAAGCCTTTGGCGTGTCCCCAGAACGGCTCGGTCTTTTCCAGTTTGCAGGCACGCCCGAAGCACGGAATGTGATCCTGGCTGCTCACAAAAAGGCGCTGAACGTCATCAAAGCGGGTCCTGGCGATTTTCCCGTTGGGCTGACAATGGCATTGGTCGATGTGCAGGCAGCCGAGGGCGGCGAAGAAAAAGCCGCCGAATATCAATATGAGATGAACGACATCTTCCTTGAGCAGCTCGAAGGCGATGATTTCATCGGTGTACAGACTTACTCCCGTATGCTCGTGGGTCCGGATGGCATCATCCACCCCGGCGATGATATTGAAAAGAACCAGATGGGCGAAGAATACTATCCCGAAGCGCTGGGTGGCACTATCCGCCACGCCGCCAAAGTGACGGGGCTACCAGTTATCGTGACCGAAAATGGTTTCTCCAGTGAAGACGATACCCGTCGTTTGGAGTATTTCCAGCGGGCACTGCGTTCTGTCACTGAGACCCTGCAAGAAGGCATCGACGTGCGTGGTTATTTTGCCTGGTCTGCTTTTGATAATTTTGAGTGGGTCGCAGGCTACACACCCAAATTCGGCATCGTTGCTGTAGATAGAGCAACGCAAAAACGCACGCCCAAACCGAGCGCCTATTGGTTGGGGAAGATGGCAAAAGAGAATCGCTATCAATATTGAGATCGGTACAAGAAACAAACGGTTTAAGGAAAAGACACTCCCCGCTTCAAAATGAAACAGGGAGTGTCTTTTTGTCTCGTGGATTTATATGGAATTGCCCCCTTTCAAAGTTCGTGAAATAGAAACGGGGGAAACTAATAAGATACTCTCCATAGAAAAACCGCCGGTGGTTTCTGACTAGCGGTTTCCAAATTACGTCTGTAGGTGAGAAAACGCCTCTTTTTTGCCGCCTACGTTGCCGCCAACGCTAGCCGAGGACGAAATTTATACCCGTATACACGATTACTACCGCACCGGATTGATTTTGGCGACTTTGTAACTTGTTTGCCTACTGGAGCTTGAGATAATGGATATAAATCTTGATTAGATATTACGTCCGTTGTCTAATATCAACAGGCGGATACAACATTAGCATGGTTGGGACAACAACCGGTATACTTTTCTATCAATTGAGAGCATGGAGTTATTGTACCTGCTATCTCAATACCGTGGACAATAGCATCATATATTGTTTGGGCGTGACTATAAAAGCACATCACTGTATTACGGAATAAGGTGGGAATTTATACCCACATACACGATTGCTAACGCATTGAGATTGTCATGACTGTAGCGTAGTGTTTTTTTATCCTCTTGTTTCGCTTCACGATATAACTCACAATTTCGTTTACGCTGACTGAAATGGGAACTGTTATCGCCATCTCTGGCTCCTCAAGCGCGTCGAACTGACTCTGGAGCATCTCTGGCTTCATATAGTGACTGCTGCGTGCCTGCATCCGCGACAAGATCAAATTGAAACTTCCCTTTAGATAAACAATCTGCACGTTTTCGTTATTTTTCAGCAATATCTCACGATAACTTTCCTTGAGCGCCGAACACGCCAAAACGCCAGGCTTTCCCTTTTCAAGAGAAGTAGAAATCAAATCATGCAGAACCACCAGCCAGGGATAGCGGTCAGCGTCATTCAGCGGTATCCCTGATGCCATCTTGGCGACATTTTCGGGCGGATGAAAATCGTCGGCATCGTAGAAATTCCAGCCGAGGCGCTCTGCCAGTGCTGTACCAACGGTCGTCTTTCCACAGCCAGAAACGCCCATGACGATGAAGAATTTGGTGTCCATGCTATTGCCACTCTGTGTGGAAGGAGCCGTCTTTATCCACACGCCGATAGGTATGGGCGCCGAAATAATCTCGCTGCGCTTGTGTCAAATTAGCGGGCAGACGTGCGCTGCGATAGGCGTCAAAATACGCCAGCGCCGAACTGAACGCTAATGCAGGGATGCCATTTTCGGCAGCCATCGCCACGACTTTGCGTAAGGCAGACTGTTTCGCATTCATCAGCTGTGAAAATTCCGGGTCGATCATCAGGTTTGGTAGACCGGGGTTGCGTATGAAGGCATCTCGAATATCGTTCAAAAAACGGGCACGGATAATGCAGCCGCCCCGCCAGATTTTTGCAATTTCGCCGTATTTCAGTTTGTAGCCATACTCTTCGCTCGCCAGTTTCATTAGCCCAAAGCCTTGAGCATAAGAACAGATTTTTGCGGCATAAAGAGCATCTCGCACTAAGTTGATAATTTTTTCTGGTTCACCAGAAATTTTGGTTTCGGGTCCTGTCAAGATTTGAGATGCAGCCACACGCTCATCTTTATAGGCTGAGATAATACGACTTTCGACCGCCGCGTTGATCGTCGAGGTCGGAGCGCCCAGATCGAGGGCGTTTTGGCTCGTCCACTTGCCCGTCCCCTTTTGAGCGGCTTCGTCCAGAATCAGGTCAACCACAGCCGCACTGGTTTCGGGATCTTTTTTGGCAAAAATATCAGCGGTGATCTCGATCAGATAGGATGCGAGTTCGCCCCGATTCCACTCGGCGAAGATTTCATGCAGGCGAGCGTTCTCCAAGCCAAGCCCACGATGGAGGATGTCGTAGGATTCGGCGATGAGCTGCATATCGCCATATTCGATACCGTTATGCACCATTTTGACGTAATGCCCGGCCCCGCGTGGACCGACATGCGCCACACACGGCTCGCCCTCAACCTGGGCGCTGATCGCCTCGAAGATGGGTCTAACGAGCGCCCAGGCTTCAGCCTGCCCGCCTGGCATGATGGACGGTCCCCAGAGCGCCCCTTGTTCCCCGCCGCTAATACCAGCGCCAATGTAAATGATGCCTTTGGCTTCAAGCGCCTGCGAACGGCGTTCGGTATCCATAAAATGAGTGTTCCCGCCGTCGATCAGCAGGTCGCCAGAGAGTTTCCAACTCCGCCACATCCAGGGGGCTATCGTGATAAAAAGAGTAAGCACCAATATCAGGGATGCCTTTAGAGATTTTCTCCATTCTTTTCCAAATATAAGCATAATCCCGGCGATGATTGCAAAGGGCATCGCGAGCGTGTTATACCTGACCATGATTAAAACCCCAAGAATGCCGCCCAAAGGCAAAGCGTAGGCGAAATTCTTGCCAGACTCGCTATGCTCGCGCAACCAGAGAAATAGTAGCAATATCAGCGCAGCCATGCCTATTTTTGTTGGGAATTCGCTCAGGAGAAATCTAGAATGAGATAAATTCAGCCAGCCCCCAGAAGCAATCGCATTTAATTCCTGAATAATGACCAACCCTGCCAGGAAAATGCCTAAAAAACGACCGTGCATTATTTTTCCAATAAAAAATACAAGCACGGGGAAAATTGCAAATAAGGCAACTTGCAAACCCACCAAAAGCGCGTAATCTTGCCCCGCTAATAAATGCAGGAAGGCTAAAAACCCTATATAGGCGTTATGCCCCACAGAGACATCCCCATTTGCAATCCCTTGTCCGATCAGCGCAAATTGGGCATAGATATCAAAAGTGGCGGCATCAGAGTAGGGGAGATAGGCATTACCGGGAGGAAAAGGACCCGGTGCCCAAAAAGTATTTCTAGGCATAGGTGCTTGATTCCATAGAAAAGCTGCCAGCCCCCATATCCCTGCGCCCAACAGGATTATTAGCCATTTTGAGTGTTTTTCCTGGATGACAGAATATTTTCGCAAAATCCATGAAATCAGATGGGAGACTGCTGACGCGATGATGCCAACAAAAAGCATCTGGATGGCTAAAACCGGCACCCCGGTCTCATACCAATACGTCCGTGTATTGGGCTGGATACCAATTCCCGTGCGTGAGATTAGTCCCCAAATTCCCGCAAAAACCGCCAGGCAGCCTCCGCCAATCCACAGAGTTCTACGATGCGCGATTAATTCCCGCTTAAGAGCTTCCCAATCTAGGCATTGATTTCTACGCAAGAAAATGATCGTCTGAAAACTGATTTGAGCAATATAAATCGCAAAGGGGCGCAGACGTTCAGCAAAGACCACAAACCCTGCAAATTGGTTAGAAGGAATTAGCAAAAATAGCCCAAATATAAAAAAGACTATGCCTGAAATGCTTAATCCCCATAAAGTAGTTTTTATCTCGCCGAAGAGCAATCTCTCTGTTTTTTGCGCCCATCGCAGATTACGCCAAGATTTTAGTGCGAAATAGGCTGTGCTAATAATCGCGACGATGAAAAAAAATATCAATCCAAGCCGCGATGAAGAGTACCCGAAAAGAATCTGGTTTTTGGGGTCAGATGGGATCGTCAATAGGTGATTTAACCCAACTAAAGCACCCAATGATGCTAAAGAAAAATACCCAAAAAGGTATTTTTGAAATGAGATTTTGTTATTTTGGGGTTCAGGCACTTATAAGTTATCCTATTGCTTGAAGTAAAGGGGTCTCAAAACTTGTTCAACGATGAATATAAATTTATCACAATCTGAGTTTGAAACTTATTTTACTGCAAATATATGTCGCACAATATTTATTAAGACGACGGGCACAGCCTAGATCCTCAAAAACAACATTTATTGAGAGAACACATTCCTCTAGTAAAACCTAAATTCCCTTAGTAAACTCCTAAAGACAACCAAATAGCACTGCCTTTATCTCACCTGCGGAGGGGCAGGGAACTTTTGCGTTCCTTGTCCCTTTTGTTTTAAGTCTAAGGAGAAATCTATGTCCTGTGGCGGCAACCGTCATCACTATTTCATCCACCAAGTCCAAGCACAAGGTGGGCAGAACCCGCTCATGGCAGCATTTGACAATAACGAAGGGAATATCTATTTCACCCACCATTTTTACAAAGACAATATCATGCTCGAAGCCGATATTTACGTCGCATATAAAAAGTAGAGCTGCATTAAATGAAGAAGCCGCCCAACTATGGGCGGCTTCTTTGTAGTTGCGTCCAATTTATTTCACACTCACCAAAACAGCCCTTACAGCCCGCCTGAAGAGATACTCTCCTGTGAAAGGGTTATAGAACTCGCAAGTGACGAGTGTAATCCAATCGTAATCTTCAGACTGAAAGGTTGTGTTGACATTTTTCTTTGTGACGAGTTTGGACTCGCGCACTTCGTAGGTGTAGATCTGGCTCCACGCCCGGATTTGAACTTGGTCGCCGTATTTCAGGCTTTTGAGTTCAGCGAAAGAACCGGGCTGGTTGTACGCATCCCAAGCATGGCCGGTAATGACGGTGTTCCCTGCCCAAGTGGGAAAAGCAGAGCCAGATAAATAGCCCGCACTGTTGCCGAGCCAAGTCACATCCCAGCCATCTTCTGATTGCGGCACGCCGATAATGGGTATATTCACACCGAGCTTGGGGATTTCGAGCAGCATCGCTGTTGCGGTGTAGGCTTTGGCGGCAGGCTGCTTGGGGAGCTGGGTAACTTCGCCATGACGGAATCCAGTTGAGGGCAAGGACGGTGCGGCAGGCTGCTTGGGGAGCTGGGTAACTTCGCCATGACGGAATCCAGTTGAGGGCAAGGACGGTGCGGCTGTCTGAACGGTGAAGTTGAGCGGGGAATCGCTGGTTCCACTATTTAATTTATTGCCTGAGAGGTCTTCTATCGATGTCGTTCCACAAACAAATAAACGGTATGTGCCAAGGGGGAGTGATGTGCCATCGTTAATTGCTAG
>Ga0233437_1000575_pt1 | contig 81131 bp, 63 predicted proteins | sample SI_122_August201_FD_182714 | JGI IMG/M metagenome (GOLD analysis project Ga0233437, IMG submission 182714) | Seawater microbial communities from Saanich Inlet, British Columbia, Canada - SI_122_August2016_200_MG | ecosystem: Environmental > Aquatic > Marine > Inlet | place: Canada: British... | reverse complement strand
ATGCACTAAACCAAAAATACCAACCATACTTTATGAAAAAATCCGTTGTACCCGAATAAAAAATATTGGTAATGCTATTCGCTTATTATGTAATGGTTATATAATTTTAGGTGCAAGTTGGGTTAACATGCATTTGCAATTTAAATTTTCAATACTGCAATATTCGTGAGTTCTGTCCATCAGTTCAAAACTCCAAAACTCCAACACTCCAACATTCCAATTATTCTTCCTCAAGTGGCATTTGACAAATACAAACCAAATTCCTGTCACCATATCCGTCTTCGACTTTTGTAACAGGAGGCCAGTATTTATCTTCAAAATTACCTGTGGGGAAGGCAGCTTCTTCACGGCTATAAGGATAATTCCACTCACTAATTGAAACCATTTTACAGGTGTGAGGAGCATTTTTAATTACATTATTTTCTTTATCCTTTAGATTATTTTCAATATCTGAAATTTCTTGTTTTATTTTTATCATAGCTTTAATAAAACGATTGAGTTCAAACAAGGATTCGCTTTCGGTCGGTTCGACCATTAAAGTACCGTGAACCGGAAAAGCGACTGTTGGTGCATGAAAGCCATAATCCATTAAACGCTTTGCAATTTCTACAACGCTAACATTTGCCGAGTGAAGATATTCATTGCAATCAAGGATCATTTCATGGGCACAGCGATCATTAATTCCGGTGTAAAGAATTTTATAATAATCTTTAAGGCTGTCTTTTATATAATTTGCATTAAGAATTGCATATTTGGTTGCTTCCGTAAGCCCGTCACCACCGGCTAATTTTATATAAGCATAAGAAATTGGCAGAATAGAAGCACTTCCGTAAGGTGCTGAAGCCACAGCAGTAATTGCCTTTTCGCCACCGGTTTTAACAATTGGATTTGAGGGTAAAAAAGGAGTAAGATGTGCCGCTACGCCAATTGGTCCGACACCCGGCCCACCTCCACCGTGAGGTATTGCAAAGGTTTTGTGCAAATTAAGATGGCAAACATCTGCACCTATAAATCCCGGGTTTGTCAATCCGACCTGGGCATTCATGTTAGCACCATCCATATAAACCTGTCCGCCATTATTATGAATAATATCAATTATTTCAAGAATACCTTCCTCGAAGACACCGTGAGTCGATGGATATGTGATCATTATTGCTGCGAGATTTTCCTTGTTTTCTTCAGCTTTTGTTTTAAGATCATCAATATCAATATTTCCCTTATCATCACATTTCACAATAATAATCTTCATTCCGGCCTGGTGTGCACTTGCAGGATTAGTTCCGTGAGCAGAGGATGGGATCAAACAAATATTTCTATGACTTTCGCCTTTGCTTTTTAAATATTCCATAATTACCATCAAACCTGTGTATTCGCCTGCTGCTCCAGAATTTGGTTGGAATGAAATAGCATTAAAGCCTGTGATCTCACATAGGTCTTTTTCAAGATCATCAATTAAAAATTTATATCCTTCAGCTTGCACTGCCGGAACAAAAGGATGAATTGCACCAAATTCGGGCCAACTCAGAGGAAACATTTCAGCGGCTGCATTTAATTTCATTGTGCACGAACCCAATGGTATCATACTGCGATTTAAAGCAATGTCACGGTTTTCTAACTTTTTCATATATCGCATCATCTCGGTTTCCGAATGATAGGAATTAAAAACCGAATGAGTTAAAAATTCACTGCTTCGTTTCAGATTTTCAGGAATTGTTGAAAGCTTTTGACAATCATCAGAATTACAAATATATTTCTCAAATTCTTTATTATTTGCTTTTGCAAAAACTGAAAGAATTGTATTTATATCTTCAAGGCTTGTGGTTTCGTCAATGCTTATCCCAATGTGGTTATAATCAATATATCTGAAATTGATCTCATTTTCAAGAGCAAGTTTTTTGATATCTTCTGCAGAAATATTCTCTGGTAGTTTAATATTTATTGTATCGAAAAAATAATCGTTTAATTGTTTATAGCCATATTTTTTAATTTCACCGGCTAACACAGCAGTTAGAATATTTATATTTTCCGCAATATCTTTTATTCCTTTTTGGCCGTGATAGGCGGCATAAAATCCTGCCATAATAGCAAGTAAAGCCTGAGCAGTACAAATATTTGAAGTAGCTTTTTCACGTTTTATATGTTGTTCGCGGGTTTGAAGAGCCATGCGAAGTGCAGGGTTTCCTTGTTTGTCAATCGAAATTCCAATTATTCGACCCGGAATATAACGCTTATAAGCTTCGCTCGCAGAAAGGAAAGCTGCATGAGGACCTCCGTAACCCATTGGTATTCCGAATCGTTGAGTTGATCCAACAACGATATCTGCCCCCCATTCACCCGGGGGTGTAAGCAATGCAAGACTCATAGTATCGGCTGCAACAGCAACTAATGCTCCCACTGCATGTGCTTTTTCAACGAATGCCGAATAATCATTAATTTTACCTTTTTCGTCAGGATATTGAATGATCGCTCCAAAAAATTTATCATCAAATTCAATGGTTTTGAAATCACCAAAAAAAAGTTCGATTCCAAGAGGAACAGCATGAGTTTTAATAATATCAATTGATTGTGGAAATAATTCGTTTGAAACGAAAAATTTATTTGCACCGGCTTTAACAACTTTTCTCGGACGGGCATTGAAAGCCATTATCATAGCTTCAGAAGCTGCAGTTCCTTCGTCGAGAAGAGAGCAATTTGAAAGTGGCATGGCTGTTAAGTCGGAAACCATAGTCTGAAAATTCAGCAAAGCTTCCAATCTTCCCTGTGAAATTTCAGCCTGATAAGGAGTGTAGGATGTGTACCATCCCGGATTTTCCAAAACATTTCGTTGAATAACACCGGGAGTTATAGTATTGTAATACCCAAGGCCGATGTATGTTTTATAAATTTTATTTTTTGCTGCAATAGCCTTTATTTTATTCAGATATTCGTATTCGTTGATACCTTTTGGAAGATTTAAAGGCTTTTTCAACCTGATAGTTTCAGGAATTGTTTGGTTGATGAGTTCGTCAATTGATGAAACTCCGATTGTCCTGAGCATTTGATTAACTTCATTTTCGTCAGGGCCATTATGTCTGTTTATAAAATTATCAGTAAGCATTTTAAATATTTCTTTTCAAATATGTTCATAAAATAAAAATGCAAAAGTAATAATCTATTTTAAATTTTTAATGGTTGATTGATAATTGACAATTGAACTCTCAAAAATATATTTTTACTATTTTTCACAATTGCATTTTTTGGTGTTTTTGTTATATAATCAACACTAAATATTAATACTATAAATTTAAATTTCTGTCATTTATTAGTAATAAATTACAAACTGAAAAGATCAAATCCTGAAAATCAAAATTCACAAAATTCACCTAATCAGTAACGTTTTACACCTCGTCAAGAAAAATACATTTTTTTTCAAACACACTTGAATATTTTTCAATAATTCATTTTTTTTCAAATACACTTGAATCTTTATCAAGTGAATTGCAAAAAGATCAAATTGCTTTATCGGGTAAAAATTTATTATTATTGCAAAAAGTTTGAATTGTTTAAGAAAAGAAAAACATGCCAATGAAAGGCAAAATATATTTTGCTTCCGATTTTCACCTCGGAATTCCTGATTATGATTCCAGCCTGAGACGTGAGAAATTATTAGTTAAATGGTTAGATGAAATCAAAAAGGATGCCGGCGAAATATATCTTATGGGTGATATTTTTGATTTTTGGTACGAATATAAAACCGTTGTGCCTAAAGGTTTTGTCAGATTATTGGGGAAGCTTGCCGAAATTACTGATTCAGGTATTCCTGTGCATTTGTTCAAAGGAAACCACGATGTATGGGCTTTCGATTATTTAAGTAAGGAAGTAAATCTTATTCTTCACAGAAAACCGGAAATTAGAGTTTTTAATGATAAAAAGTTCTATCTTGCTCATGGCGATGGACTCGGCCCAGGCGATAAAGGATATAAATTTTTAAAAAAAGTATTTGAATGCCGTTTCAATCAATGGCTATTCCGCTGGCTTCATCCTGATCTGGGGACACGAATGGGATTATATTTTTCAAGAAAAAGTCGTTTGGCACAACTTGCAAAAGAAGGAAAAAAAATAAACAATTTTGATTTGAAAGACGAAATGCTATATAAATATTCTTTTGAAATTCTAAGTAAAGGTATTGATATTGATTACTTTATTTTTGGACATTGGCATTATCCTCTAAATGAAAAAATTTCAGATAAAAGCAGGTTAATCGTTCTCGGCGATTGGATGTCATTTTTTTCTTATGCAGTTTTTGATGGAGAGATTGTTAAACAAAAGTTTTTCAAGACAAATTAATCTTCCACAGATTACGCAGATAAACGCAGAAAACCATCAGCGAAAATCTGCGTGATCAGCGGGAAAAAATTAAACACATGAAAACTATCGGTCTTATCGGAGGAACAACATGGCACTCATCAGCCGAGTATTACAAAATTATCAACCAACTGATCAATCAAAAACTTGGCGGAAATCACTCAGCTGAATGTATTCTGTATTCACTCAATTTTGAAAAAATATATAATTGGATGATGAATGAGGAGTGGGACAAGATAGCCAAAAAACTTATAAAAACTTCCATTAAACTTGAGGCTTCAGGTGCTGATTGTATATTAATTTGTGCAAATACACTTCATATTGTTGCCGATTTAGTTGAAGAATCAGTAGGAATACCTTTAATAAATATTTGTTTATGTACTGCTGATAAAATTGCTCAGGATGGAATAAATAAAGTTGCTTTACTTGGCACTAAATTTACAATGGAGCACGATTTCTTTAAAGAAAAAATTGCCACAAAAAGTATTTTGACAATGATTCCCGACGAAAAAGAACGTAATTTTATAAATAATGCAATTATAAATGAACTGGGGCATGGAATAATAAAAGCAGAAACAAAAACTGCTTTTAAGGAAATCATTAACAATTTGAAAGCTAAAGGTGCTAAAGGAATAATACTTGGCTGCACCGAAATTCCATTGCTTATCCAACAAACAGATTTTGATATCCCGATTTACGATACAACTTTCATCCATGCAAGTTCGGCAGTCGATTTTGCTTTATCCTAATCAGGACAAAGCAGAATAGTTTAGACAGGAGTAATGGAGAAATGGAGTGATGGAGTGATGGAGTATTGGAGAAATGGAGCGATGGAGTTTTAGAGTTAATGGAATCAATTTTTGTAAACCTAAAAGCTGCAACTCAAAACCTGCCTGTCCACAGTAGCTCCGATAGTTATCGGAGCGAAGGGGGGAAAATTGAAACATGAGACCTAAAACAAAGAACAAGAAACAAGAAATTTATCCGACGAAGCATAGCGTAGGCGGACAAGAAACAACCCTGTAAATCATGTTAATCCTGTCAAAAAACAAAAAAATGTCCAAACTTTTCCGTACGAAGCGAAGCAAGCGACACGAAGTTAGCCCGTATGGGTCCGTATGGATGGATTATAAACTTGTAGCCTTAAAACCAAAAACCCAAATTCAAAAATAACATAACATCAGAGTTAAAGTTTGAACCCATTACCGATAATTCAATTGGGCCGATAAAACTGTCATAACTACAAGTCATCCCATATCCGTAAACAAAATTCTTCGCATTATATACATCTTTAATTTCCATTTCATTAACACCTACGTCGGTTCTTAAAGTCAAATACATTTTTTTCACAAAGTTGTATCTGAGTTTCATTCTTGCTATTCCCATGTAATAGCCATACCTCTGAATAAATTGCAAGCCAGCAAAATCGAGATAAGTGTCGATATAGTTCTTTGGATTTAAGCCTCCCACTGCAAATAGATGTTGGACCGGAACAACTTCGTCCTGCTTCATTGTTACACCGGCAAAAAACCCGGGATTTAAGACAAGTTTGTTTGAAAGTTCAAGGTAATGTTCATATTTCATATAAGCAATTCCCGAATTTGTAAAAAGGTCTTTAAGAACGTTCTGCGATAAAGGCATTACATATTCAAATTTTATTTCAGATGTAAATCCTTTTGTGGGAAACAAAGATTTATCTCGGGTATCGACATTTAGTGAGGCAAATAAAGCACCATAGCTTGAAAATTTTTGAAATTCATTAAAACTTGTATCAATCCCAATTTTTTGTTTAAAGCGAAAATATTCGTATCCAAAACCAGCACGAAAGCAATACAGATTTTCAAAAACCGAATTAACAAATACGGATGCCTTATAATTAGTAAAAGCAAAGCTATTGATTTTAACATCTTTTTCAAAATCATCGAAATCAAATGAAAACATATCAATTTTCACCCCAAAGCCGGGTTTATTTCCGTTATCAATTAAGTATAATGCTTTTAGCCTCGGATTTGAACCTAATACTAATTCGGTAAACAATTTTGAACGTTTTCCAAGCACATTTCTGAAAGTACTGTTAAGAAAAATGCTTCCTAAATAGTCATTATCGTAATGTAAACCTCCTGAAAGATACCCGGGATCGGCTTCCTTAATATCTAAGATCAGATTGTTTTTATCATTTTTTTGTTCAAATTTGTAAAATACATGTTCAAAAAATCCCGAGCCATACATCAGATTGATATTTTTCTCTATCTCATCAAACGAAATATATGAATTTTCACTTTCTGAAAAAAAGTTTTCGAAATAACTCTTTGGCATTTTCTCATATCCTAAAAAAATAACTTTGTTTACATAAACCGAATCAAGCGGTTTTGTGTTGTACTTTTTAATTGGTCGGAATTCAATTGCATTTAATGAATCGGCTAATGATTTTAATTCATCAAAATGCATTCTTCCAACCTTCTCGCCAACTGCAATTATAGAATCATAATCATTAAAACTCATCATTCCGTATTGCATTTTTATAGGTAAATAATAATTAGTCAGCTTATAACCTTCCTCATTTGCAGCTTCTCTATGATATGCAATGATTTGGTCAATAACCGTTGTAATTGTATTTAATTTATCAATGTTTTTTATCAAACCCGTTTGAACATCCATACCAACAATGATTTTTGCACCCATTTCTTTTACCTGTTTTACCGGATAATTATCAACTACTCCCCCATCAACCAGATAATTGCCATTATATTTAGTTGGAGAAAAATATCCGGGAATTGACATGCTGGCACGAATTGCCATCGGCAGGTAACCTTTGTCGAGTAATACGGCTTCACCATTCAGAAGATTTGTTCCAATGCAAAGAAACGGTGTTTGCAAGTCATTGAAATTAGTAATATTATAAGCAGGTGAAAAGAATTTGTTAAGCATCAAATTAACATTCTGTCCCTGAAAAAGAGAAGCAGAAAGACTGATTTTTTTATTTTTAATAGGAAGAGAAACTATGGATTTTCCACCAAATTCTTTTTCTTCAAACGAAATATATTTTCTTGATATTTTATCCTGCATAATTGCATCCCAATTCTGAGACCTGATTATTTTTGCAATTGAATCGGGGTCATAACCTATGGCATAAAGCCCTGCCATTATGCTGCCAATACTTGTTCCTCCAATGTAATCAATTCTAAGTCCTGCTTCCTGAATTACTTTCAACAAACCAATATAAGCGAATCCTTTAGCTCCGCCGCCACTCATTACAAGCCCGACACTTGGCCTTTTTGATTTTTTGTTTTGTGATTTATTTTGTGAATAAGAAGATAAACTTATTATCAGAATTAGAAAGATAAAAAGGCTTGGGTAAATGTATAATTTTTTTTTCATGCAAATTGATATTTAAATATATTAAAACAAAGATAATAATATTTGACACTTTTCATATTCCGGTTTACAATTTAAATATAATGAAATTGGAAATTAGAAATTGGAAATTGGAAATTTGGATTTCTCCTGAATTTCTCCCGAGTATTAAGGATCAATTTCCCGTAGATTACACAGATAAACGCACCTGCCTGCACGTAGTCGTTTTCAGCGAAGGCAGGGAAAAACCATCAACGAAAATCAGCATTATCTGCGAAAGAAAATCATCCTACAGAAAACAAAAAAACAACATTTATGTATTTATTCATTCACACATTCAATCATTCAATCATTCACACATTCAATCATTCAATCATTCAATCATTCACGCATTCAATCATAAATCAAAAATCATCAATTATAAATATTTTATCCGCCTATATTGAAAAAATCCCCACTGAGATTATAGGAACCTGATTTTGGTTTATTTTCTACTGCAAGTTTTATTGCTTCTTCGGCTCCAAGTTTTCTTACATCAAAGCCTAAATCGCTGAAAAGACATGGTTTTAATTGTCCATTAGCAGTAAGTCTAAGCCTGTTGCAACGATGACAATTACCTCCGTCTCCACCTTCCACCACCGAAAATTCTCCGGTTGTGAGATTCATTTGGTGAATAAATCTGACTTCAAGATCATTGTTTCTACAAAATTCCTTTATTTCAACAGCATCTTTTTCTTGCGATGATTTCATCACAACACAATTAATTTTAATTGGCTTCAAACCAACTTTTTTTGCAGTTTCAATTCCTTTAAAAACTTTTGAAATATCGCCACCCCGAGTGATCTTTTTATAAGTTTCAGGGTTTATTGAATCAAGACTGACGTTAATTCTTTGAAGTCCGGCTTCTTTTAACATCATGGCAAAATCATATAAAAGAATTCCATTTGTGGTCATTGCAAGATCTTTTACTCCCTCAATATCCCATAAATTGGAAATAAGCCTTACAATTCCTTTTCTAATAAGAGGTTCTCCACCGGTAATCCTTATTTTATCAATACCAAAATTAACAGCCACCCTGGCAATTTCCGTAATTTCTTCGAGCGATAAAATATCCTTATGTTTGAGTAATTTGATTCCATGCTCGGGCATGCAGTAAGTGCATCTTAGATTACAACGATCGGTTACTGAAATTCGCAGGTAATTTATTTTGCGATTATATTTGTCTAACATCAACAATTTCTCCTTTTTTAATTATTGTTTTTCCGACAGGAATAGAAATTATTCCATCGGCTTCCGAAAACGAAAAAATATGTGCTGACCCATGATATTCAAGAGGCCAGACATTTCCGTTACTTATTTTTATGGGAATAAAAGATTTTCTTAATGATTTCTTCCGTTTGTATTCTTTTCCTAAAGGCATTTTTATTTCGACAGGATAGAAATTTGCTCCCATCATTTTGTTTAAAAATGGTTTAACAAGAAGCTCGAAAATATTAAATGATGAAACAGGATTGCCCGGCAAACCAAAAACAAACTGATTGCCTTTTATACCAAAAACTGTTGGTTTTCCGGGTTGAATTGCAATGGTTTTAAATTTAATATCAATGTTAAGATCATCAAGTATGTCCGGAATAAAATCGAAATCGCCCATTGAAACACCTCCTGTAAGTAAAACAAGCTGATTTCTTGAAAAAGCGTCCACAATCAATTTATAACTTGATTCCTTATCATCCTTAGCAATTCCAATATAATCAGGGATTGCCCCTGCTTGTTCTACTTGTGCAATAAGCTGATAAGCATTACTATTCCTGATTTGAGATAGGCCGGGTTTTATGTTTGGCTCAACAATTTCGTTGCCGGTTGATATAATTCCAACCCTTACTTTCTTTGCAACAAGTGGCTTAATGTAACCAGTAGTAGCCATAACTGCAATATGCTGAGCTTTGATTTTAGTCCCTTTTTTTAAAACAATATCGCCTTGTTTTACATCTTCGGTAGCATAAGCAATATTGTTTTTTGTTGATTCCTTTATAAATTTTATCTTGTTTTTCGAAATATTTTCGGTGTATTCAACCATCAAAACACAATCGGCACCATCAGGAACCATAGCTCCTGTCATGATTTTAGAACAAAGGTTCTTTTCAATGCGTTTTTCGGGAACTATTCCGGCCGGAATTACTTCAATTATCTGTAATTCATTATGTATATCCTCTCTACGACATGCATAACCATCCATTGCCGACTTGTCGAAAGGAGGACTATTAACATCGGAAATAACATCTTTGGCAAGTATGCGGTTTAAGGAATTATTCAGGTCAACATATTCGTTTTCAACTTTTACTGCTGAATTTATAACCAATTTATATGCTTCTTCAAATATTATCATAATTTTTCAAAAAGTAAATAATAACAATTCTCAATATTATAAAAATGCAAAATTAATAATCAATTCCATTTTTGGCGTATTTTAAAATGAGTATATCTTTTAATTGTAAAATATGGGAATGCCATTGGGGAATGGTTTCGGGTTTCAAGTTTCGGGTTTACCTTTACTCAGTCTCTCTATCTCTCCGACTTTTCCTTCAGGTTACGGGTTTCAGTTCGTCGCATCTCATAGGGCAGGTAATTATCCTATCAATAGACAATAATAATTTGATTTAGCTTCTAACAAATTATTACTAATTTTACATTTTTAAATATATTGATATGGAATATCGCTTTGGAAATTTAATGAGAGAATGATTGAATGCGAGAATGATTAAATGAATCAATCTTTATCGAAACATAACAGAAAAATAAATATTTATTAAAAAATAAAAATATGAAAAAAATAATTATCTTGCTTTGTTTAATAAACATTTTAGCATCAGGTTTATTTGCTCAGGATACAATTAATGTTCAAACCCTTACATTCGATTCTATTACAACAAGAAGAGGAATTTGGCAATTCCCGGAAGAAGGCGAATTCCGGAAAATTTTAATGTATTATACTTTGAAATGTGATTATGCTACTACTCATGATCAGTACCCTTGCGGCGAGTGGGATTATTTAACTTACACAAATGTTTGGGAACACACAGGTGTTTGGGACTCTACTCTTTATTATCACCCGAATTTTACTTTCCTTAACGGCAACACAACAGATTCAATTGAAATTACAAACAGCCCGACGTATTCATACACCGGAAAAACGCATAATTCAATTATTTTTGAAGACACTTTATCAATTACGGAATTTTCAATTGGTGAAGGAAATATTCAATCGGAAAACTTGCTTTCCGATCAACATACAGATGCAAGGTCACAATTTATTTATCTTGAAGAAGAATTGACAGCTCAAGGTATGCAGGCCGGTGAAATCAACCAAATCAAATTATTTTTAATTGCTACGGGCAACGAAGTCAGACATTTTACAATTAAAATGCAAAATACTGAGCTTGAAGAGATCAAACCTGAAAATTTATCAAATGATTTGGAAAATGTATTTTGTAATACATTGGGTTTAAACGGTAGTGCCTGGTATTCATTTAGCTTTCCGGAGGCTTTTATCTGGGATGGGACATCAAATTTGATACTTGAATTAAGTTTCGAAAACCCGGAACCGGGAATCAATATTTCTTACAAAGGCGACAATACAGAATGGAACAGCGGTGTTTCAGCTTCAACAACAAATTATGCAATTGATCTTGACGGCGGATCCGACTTTATCGATATACCTGATGCAACTTATTTTAACGGCGATTTCACTTTTGAAACATGGATATATAAACGTAACAACAACAATTGGAGCAGGGTATTTGATTTCGGGAACGGCCCGGCTAACGATAATATTATTCTTGCACTTTCTAAAGGAACCGGCGGAAAGCTCTCAATAAGTATTTATGAAGGCTCCTCTTCGATGTCATTTGAATCATCGGATGTACTTCCTTTAAACGAATGGATTCATATTACAATAAAACTGAATTATAATTTTGTTGGATGGCTTTATCTCAATGGAGAATTTCAAAAATACGGTCCCCTGAAAACGCCAAAAGATACAATTAGAACAAAAAATTATATTGGAAAAAGCAACTGGAGTAATGATGGTTATGCAGATGTGATCATTGATGAATTCCGTATTTATAATTATGCTAAAGAAGACGAGGAAATTATGGCAGATTTCAGAAAAGAAGTTGATAATCCGGCTGCCGATACAAGTTTAATTACATATTATAATTTTAATTCCGGCGAGGGAACAAATATTATCGATCATTCTCAATTTGCAAATAACGGAACGGCTTATGGTTATCCGGCATGGTACAGAGTGAAAGGCCCTGAATTATTTCTACCTTTCAATCAAAACAATATCAGGCCTCAAATATCTTTTGTCAATCTTCAATATTCTTCATCCCAAATTATTTCGGAATTATTGATTGATTCAACACAAAATGCAAAAACACAGCTAATACTTTTTGAGGACGAAAACGAGCCAACTATTGCAACTGATACAATTGATTTTTGGGTTGCCGGTTATCAGTATGTTTTTGAAAACGATTCAATAATCGACTCTGTTTATTTCCAACCGGACGAAACACTTTACAAAATTGATCTTCCTTATTACGGCGACCCTTTTGAACTATTAGAACGATATGAAATCGGAAGATATATTACACCCTACGGTATAAATTTATCATTAGGCCCTGAAGGTTTTACATGGATTTACGATGTAACTGATTATGCTTCATTTTTAAAAGGAAATGTTGATTTAAGTGCCGGTAATCAACAAGAACTTATTGATTTGAAATTTTCATTTATTGAAGGAACTACGACAAGAGATGTTTTGAGAGTGGATAGAATTTGGGGGAAAAGAGCATCTTATTTATATAAATATCTTTCCAACGACACATCACTTTCGGAAATTAGCGTTCCATTATTACCTGAAGCCGAGCAATTCAAAGTACGCACCAGAATAACAGGCCATGGTCATTACAGCAATACCGGAAATTATCCGCATTGTTGCGAATGGAAAGATAACATTCATTATTTATTGATTGACGGCACGGAAATAGCAAACTGGCATATTTTCCAATACAACGATTGTGCATTAAATCCGGTTTATCCGCAAGGAGGAACATGGAATGGTGCCCGTGAAGGTTGGTGCCCGGGTGATCCTGTAAAAGATTTTGAATTTGAGATTACCGAGTTTATTAACGATGACGAACTGAACATTGATTATGATATTACAAAAGTCCCTGAAAATAATCAGGGAATGGGAAATGGCAACTATGTGATTGCAATGCATCTGATGCAATACGGACAATCTAATTTTAATATTGATGCTGAAATTTATGATGTTATAACGCCAGGCATGCAGGATGATTATTCGAGAGTAAACCCGATTTGTTCAGGCCCTGAAGTTATTATTAGAAATAACGGTACGAGTGATCTGACTTCATTAAATCTCGAATACTTTGTTTCAGGAGGCAACACACTAAACTATGATTGGACGGGATTAATTCAACCTAACCACAAGGAAGTTATCACTTTGCCGGTTTTGAATAATTCATTTTGGATAGGCGATATGAATAATATTTTCACAGTTAATATTAGTGAACCTAATGGCCTGATTGATGAATATGGTGACAATAATACTTATAAAAGTAGTTTTACAATACCTGATTTATACGAGCAAGGCATGGTTTTCAAGCTAAAAACCAATAACCAGGCCTATAGATATACGATGGAAATAAAAGACCTTGAAGGAAATATTGTTTTAACTCGCGATAATCTTGAAAACAATACAATTTATTTTGATACGCTAAACTACGATTATGGATGTTATACGCTCGAATTAATTGATATTGAAAACATGGGGCTTACTTATTGGGCATATCCCGAGCAGGGAAACGGCTATCTTCATTTATATAATAATGCAGGTTTCATTGAAAAATATTTTGAAAGCGATTTTGGAAGAAGTATCCTTTTTTCATTTAATATCGGAGACATTTCTTTTATTAAGGAAAATAATCTTGATAAATTGATTACGGTCAGCCCTAATCCTGCTTCTGACAAACTTAATATTCATGTAAAACATCTTCAGGGAAAAATAAATTGTTTGATTTATAACTCTAACGGGCAAGTTGTAAGAAATGAAGAACTTTTAATTGATAAAAGCAGCACTAAGCAGATTGTTGTGAGTGACCTACCTGCTGGGCTGTATATGATAAGTTTAAAAAACAAAGAAATAAACTTAAGTAAAAAAATAATTATTCAATAATTTTTCTTTTTCAAGACCCTCAAAAAACATAACTTCTCATTTGGATTAACATAAACTTCTTCAAAAGTGGGTAAGGTCCAATAGAAGATAAGATTAATGTGGTTGCAGTGAATAATTCTGTTTATCTTTTATAAAGCAATTATCTTCAATCTTGTATGTTTTTCTTTATAATTTTTCCAGTAGAATTCTTATAAATAAAGAATTTGTCTTTTGCTTTACCTTTAACTTTATTTGGAGGGTCCACCTCAAATGTTTTGTAATCAATATCTTTTCTTACAATGTTTTTAAAGAAAATGAAATTTTTATCTTTACCCCAATGGTAGCTTAATGGTGTAAAAGATTTTGAGTCTGCCCCTTTTATTAATGATTCTTCATAAAACACATAATTTTCGTCTTTTGAATAATAATGAAATTCTAATAATTCAAAACTATCAGGATTTACCTTAGCAATTATTTTATTTCTATAATAGACATGTTTTTTATCAAAAGAGAATTTTCTATATAAAGTGTTTTTTTCAGTAATAATTATAAATGAATCCGGATCCGCCTCTTGCAAAATTTTCCCATGCAAAAAAACTTTTTCTCCATCAGTAGCATAAAAATCTGATAGTACTCTAAAACTATCAGATTTAACTTCTTTTAAAGTATCTATATGTCTTGGATATCCTAATCCCCACCAATAATAAATATATTCTTTGTCCTTTGCATACCTTGATTTATAATCAAGTATCTGAAATGATAAGGGATCAAATGAAATTATTTTTCCAATATGATATACATGATATTTATCTTTTGCAAACCTCTTTTTGATAATTTTAAATGAGCTTGGATCAGCTTTTTCAATTAGCTTACTTCTACAAAAGATATTATTACTATCTTTTGCATATATTTCGGAAAATATTTTAAAGGTTTTTGGATCAGCATTTTTAATTATTTTCTCATAACAATACACATATTTTTTATCCTTTGCATATCCATTTTTTAATATTTCAAAAGAAGGTATATCACAATCAAGTTTTACAAGTACTCCATATCTTGTACCCGAAGTTGGTCTCTTTACGAAGACTCCATCTTTTTTTATTATATAGTGGCCACCCAAACTTGCACTAATTTCTAATGAATCAGAAATATTTATTATTTGTTGGCTATTAGCTATAAAAGCAAACATTGTAAGGAGGAAAATTGAAGGTAATCGCCCTATTTTCATTTTATATATTTATTTCATATAACTTGTTAATAATTACCACGCAATAAGGACTATTTCTAATATACTTATTGTATTGTTTTGTATCAATTTGCTGATTAGTAATAATCTCATTGTTTTTAAATAAATGTTCAAAACATTGTTGTGCAAATATATATAAAACATTTTAAATATTCAAAATGTCTATTGGATTTCTAAATTGAGCAGATTCTACTCCATAATACCTGTTTCATGCAATGCTGACTAAAATTATTCCAATTTTCCTTTCTGGAAAATTCCCAGGTAAAATATTAAAAACTGGTTATAAGTACATAGATGGGATGTAGTTCAATATAGCCTCATCGCTGGGTCTTAAAGTCCTATTTATTACCTACTGGCTTTATTTATATTTTATTCTGTATTTATTACTTTTAAAAAAAGTTGTTTCATTATATATTTCTTAACATTGTCGGTTTATAACAAAAAAAACACCCCTGATAAAAGATCAGGGGTGTTTTTTTTACACTTTTATTTAATTGATTCTAAAAGAAATAATAAACACCCAATAAAAGTCTGAAGTTGGTTACATCCTTTGGATCATCAACCTCGCCTTTTGAGTTTTTTGTTCCGTATCCGGCAGTTGTCATTTCAACTTCACCGGCAAAACGCATTTTACCTGAGTTAAAAATAATTCGTGGAGAAACTCTGTAAACATAAGCAATGTCAGAACCTCTTGAATAATAAGGGCCGACTACATCTTCTCCGGCACCGAGATTTTTAGTATAACCGGCAAAAACACCTCCCTGAATTTTCTTTCCATTTGTGTGAATATCAGTCCAAAATGACATAACATTTATTGGAGTATATTCAACAAAATTTTTCGCAGGATCAGTAATTTCTTTAACTACATAACCTCCAAGCATTGTCATGTTGTATGTTTCCTGTCCATAGAAACCTTCTAATTTAATTGTAAGATCAGAAGATTTATATTTTAAAAAAGCCATGCTTGTAAAACCACCCGCTTTCTCATCGGTTTTATATAAGCTATCGGTTTGAATTCTTGGAACTAATGATTTATATCCTCCGCTAATTCCGGCTAAAAACTCTTTTCCGCTTTCTGATTTTTGTTGATACTGCAAAGTAAGATTCATTTCAGGGATTACATTATTTCTTAAATACGATGAATTTTTTCCTATCGGCCCTGTACTTTGAAAATCTCTCTGCGAAACGGCAGACAACTGAATTTTAAAATTATCAAATTTTTGAGTTAACCTGATTTGAGGATTTCTTGTAAAAGGTTGAAACGGAGCACCTGTGTTAAACGAAACAGTTCCCGGATAACAGGAAGTTATAAACAATGGATGCCAGGTTTGCCCTACCAAAAGCTCGGTATTTGTCCAGTTTAATTTTGCATAAGCGTGACGCAACCTGAAACCATTAATATCGGGATCGGTAGTACCAAAAAAAGCACCTTCAATTAATGCTGAAGTTTTCGCTCCAAAAGCGTCAGGGCCGGTAATTGCAAGTTTCAAACGGGTTTGAATTGAAAGAATATTAAAATCAGATTTGGCATTTACATCATCACCATTCATATCCAATAATTCATTTTTTGGATAAAGATAAAAATGGCCTTCACGAACCGCTACCGATTGCCTTGAATTCCAGAAAACATCTGATTTCACAAAGCCCGAAAATTTAAGCTTAACTTTCTTTTTTTGTGCAATTGTTAAAATAGGTAATAATAAAACAATTAAAATAATTAGATTTTTTTTCATTCGTATATAATTTATTATTTAACATTTTTTATCGGCTTGATGAACCCACAATAATTATTTTCCCATTATAATCAGAACAATAATTATCACCCTGCCAATAAATTAAACTTTAATTTTATAAAGTGGGTTAACATGATCTTTTGTTTTTAAATCGAAACAAATGTATAATTATTTTGCTTATCCAAACAAATAAATTTGAAAAGTAATAATTAAGAAAAGTTCTAAATAGTTTTTCATAGGAAAAAGTAAATGGAGTGTGGAGTGATGGAGTATTTGGAGTATTGGAGTATTGGAGTGTTGGAATGTTATTTTAAAGTTGAATACCGAACACCAATTAACATCTTGATTGCTATCTGTATAAGAAGTTGATTAAGAGGGAATAAATGACAACCAAATGACTATTTAATGACATAATTATTTTCCATTTACAGTCCATCGAATGACTACAAAATGACTATCGAATGACCACTAAATGACTATTAATAATTATTCAACTATTAACACATTTTCTCTACCTATCAAAGGCTTGCCTTGGTATCGTAGAAATAATTGCGCAATTGTGAGAACATCTTTTTGGCAATAAGTAACAATACGCTGCAAATCATTATCATTCCAAAAAACTCCAGCGACTTCACTACCATTAATGTCGTTTTTGGGGGTAGGAATATCGAAAACTGCCGCCAGTAATTCCAATGAAGTATAATTTTTATAATCTCCAAATTTCCATAACTCTAAGGTATCGAGGTGTGCTACTTCCCAGGGTTTTTTACCTGCATTATCCAATATTTCGGGGAGTTTTAAACCATTGATTAAAATTCTTCGGGCAAGATACGGAAAATCAAATTCTTTGCCGTTGTGAGCACATAAAAGATACTGTTTAGAAGAATAATATTTTTCGAGCAAATTTATGAAATCTGACAAAAGCTTACTTTCATCCTCGCCATAAAAAGATTTAATTCTGAACACATTATCTCTGAAAAAACCAACTGAAATACACACAATCTTTCCAAATTCAGCGTAGATCCCGGCTCGTTCATATATACTTTCGGGAGTATCATCCTCATTTTTTATCAAATATGAAGCTTTTTTATCCCATAATGATTTAAACTTTTCATCAAGTTGATTATAATCCGAATACATTGGAACTGTTTCGATGTCGAGAAACAAAATTCTTTCAATGCTGATTTTATTTAACATTTCTTAAGTTTTATATTTTTATATTCCTTTATTAACATATTAGATCAATCTATCATTCAGGCATTCAAGCATTCTTTTCACTTTCAAGCACTTTATTCCCAAAATAAGAAATTGCAATTGCACCCAAAGGGGCTGTAAGTAAAATACTTAAAACTGCAACAGCAAGAATCACTTCTCCGGGAGCTGTATTCATTCCGGCAAAACTCATAGCAATCAAAGGAGCACCACCTATTGCTGCCTGTACAGTTGCCTTAGGCAAATAAGAAATTATTACGAACATTTTCTCTGAAAAAGTAAAAGCGGTTCCAAACAGGCATAAATAAGTCCCTAAACTTCGTGCTACCAAACCTACCAAAATAATTAGAACTCCAACCAATCCCGTATTAAATGCAACCTCAATATTCACCTGTGCTCCAACCATAGTAAACAATATTATTTCAGCGAAGATCCACAATTTTGCCAATTTTGCTGAAATTTCATGAGCATATTTCTCACGTTTTTCTAAAATTATAAAACCAATTGCCATTACTACCAAAAGTGAAGCAAATGGAAGTAAATCTTTAATAAGATGTTCAATATGTGTCAATAAAACACTGATTGCAAGAATTATAAGAACACGTTTTGTAGCACGTGGATTAAAACGGTCAAATATTTTATACAAAATAATTCCTATCCCAATTCCGATTGCAATACCAAGAATAATTGAAATCGGGATTCCAATAATTTCAAAAGTCAGATTGATTTGTTGGCCTGTATAAATCCCGATTAACGCACTATAAACCACAATAACAAAAACATCATCAATTGAAGAAGCCGCAAGCATCATAGTTGGAATTCCTTTACGAGTACCTTTTTTTTGTTCAATAAAATTAAGCATCAATGGAACTACAACTGCCGGAGAAACAGCTGCTATAATTGTTCCGAGAATTGCCGCTTCGAGAAAACTTAAAGGAAGAAAAAACGGGGCAAGAAAAGCAATCGTAACACCCTCAAAAATAGCAGGAATAAAAGCAAGTAATAATGCAGTCCCTCCTACTCTTTTTAATGTTTTTCGCGATAATTCGAAACCGGCACGCAACAAGATCACAATCAGGGCAACCATTCGCAAATCACCGGAAACTGCAAGCAAACCCGGTGCAAGAATATTCAAAACATAAGGCCCAAAAACAACTCCAAGCAAAAGCATCCCAATTAAAGGAGGAACTTTGATCTTGGTAAACGACCAAACAATTATAAAACTTAAAATTACTAATTCAGCTATTGATAATGCCATTTATTGAAAAGGATACGTAATTGATTATTTTTTATTGATTATTGTCTATTTGTCTCTGGAATTCGGTGATCGGTGATCGGTAATCTGTGATCGGTGATCGGTAATAAGAATCCAGAATCCAGCACATTCTCATTTTCCTACCACCACACTCCCCTACTTTGATAAAGTTGAACAAAATTTTCAATCGAACGATCATAAGTCCTTTCAATGTCATTAGGAAAATAACATGCAGGCAACTCTCCCATGCTCCTGTGATAACTGATACATTCGCAACAAATTCCCTTTTTTGAACAAGGATAGCTACAATTGCAGTTTTTTTTATTTATTTCCTGTGTACAAGTTTTCATGTGTTTATATTTTCGTTATACGTTTAGAACATTTGTTTGATTGAACGCTGAGACGCTGAGATGCAGAGATTTTATTTTCAGTTATTTAAGAATGCATCAATATTTTTCTCTGCGCCTTTGCGTCTCTGCGTTTAGAATAACTATTTGATTGAAGTTCCGACATTGTATCATATAATCATACTCCTGAGTGTTTAAATCCAATCATGTTTGTTTCATCTTTTTATATTTGAGTAACTGATTTACATTTAAGTGTTTGTGTTTTTGAGAAATTGGAAATTGGTCCCGAGCACTCGGGATGGTTGCCCCTAAATTTCTAATTTCAAGTTTCCAATTTCAATTCATCAAAGCATTTTAAAATTATTTTACAAATATATTTAATTTCCTCATTTGAAATAATCAGAGGCGGAGCAATTCGAAATGCCGTAGGGCAAAAAAGAAAACGATCAACAATAATCCCGTTTTCTACAAATAAATTTACAAGTTTATCGGTTTTTTCAATATCATCTAACTCAACTGCAAGCATCAAGCCTTTTCCACGAATCACTTTAACAACAGGATGATCATTAAGAATATCTTTAAACATTTGTCCTTTTTCGCCGGCTTCGGAAATAAGATCTGTATCAATTAATTCTTCTAAATTGGCAAGTGCGGCAGCACAACAAACCGGATGGCCTCCAAAGGTTGTAATATGCCCAAGTTCCGGATTAAAAGTCAATTTCGACATAATTTCTTTTGATGAAATAAAAGCACCGATCGGCATACCACCACCCATTGCCTTTGCAAGACAAAGAATATCGGGAATTACATTAAACTGCTCAAAACAAAAAAGACTGCCTGTACGGCCAAATCCAAGTTGAACTTCATCGAAAATTAAAAGTGTTTCTGTTTCGTTGCAACGCTTTTTTAATTGTATCAAAAAATCATTTTCGGGAAGAATAACTCCTGCCTCCGATTGAATCGGCTCAATGATTACGCAAGCAGTTTCTTTAGAAATCTTTTCAAGATCATTCAAATTGTTAAATTCTAAAAACCTGATTGCCGGCAATAAAGGGCGAAACGATTGTTTAAATTTTTCATCACCAAAAACACTTAATGCACCCTGAGTACCCCCATGATAAGCATTTTTGAAAGCAATTATTTCTGCCTTTCCGGTATGTCGTTTTGCAATTTTCATCGCCCCCTCAATTGCTTCACTTCCCGAATTAACAAAATAAACAGATGAAAGGTTTTCGGGAAGATTTTTTGCCAACACAGTTGCTAACAGAACTTGCGGTGTTTGGATGTATTTTCCATAAACCATCAAATGCAAATATTTATCAAGCTGATCTTTAACAGCTTGGATAACTTTAGGATGCCTGTGGCCAAGATTACTCACAGAAACCCCTGAAACCAAATCACAATATCGTTTTCCTTTATTATCGAATATAAATATTCCCTCGGCTTTTTCAATTTCTAAAGCAAGGGGTTGTGATGATGGAAGTGCAACATGCTGAAAAAATAATTGTCGGTTTGTTATCATTCTTAAAATTACTTAATTTAATAAAATCAAAATATTTATTTAAATCATTATATAATCTTGGTCTATATGAAAAAAAGTGGGTAATAAAATTTGCCACAGATTTACAGATTATAAAATTAATCTTTTTGTAATTGATCTTTTTGTTTTGAATTTTTCATAATCTTATCTGTAAATCTGTGGCTTTTTATTTTTTTACCATAACATATTACATCTAAATTATTTTCTGCTAAATTAATTAATCACAAATATAAAATGTTAATTTTTCATTATTATTCTTTTCTTTTTTAAAAAATGGCTTATACTTGTAGCGATTTTTTAAAATTAAAAAATGAAAAACAAAGTTGTAATAATTAGCGGTGCTTCATCAGGAATTGGAAAAGCTCTTGCAGAAGAATTCTCAAAAAGAGGAGCTAAAGTTGTAATAGCCGCCAGAAATATTGATAAATTAGAAGAAATTGCTTCGATTCTAAAACAAAATAATCCAAATATTCTTACAGTAAAAACAGATGTAAGTAAAGAAAATCAATGCAAAACATTAATTGAAAAGACAATTGAAACATTCGGACAAATTGACATTTTGATAAATAATGCAGGGATTTCGATGCGAGCCCTTTTTGAGGAGCTTGATTTAAAAGTCATTAAAGATCTGATGGATGTTAATTTTTGGGGTACGGTTTATTGTACAAAATTTGCTTTACCACATCTATTAAAATCTCAGGGTTCAATTGTAGGAGTTTCTTCAATTGCCGGATACAAAGGCCTTCCGGGAAGAGCAGGATATTCGGCATCGAAATTTGCAATTCATGGCTTTCTCGAAGTTTTACGAATTGAGAACCTTAAGAAAAATTTACATGTTATGATCGCTTGCCCGGGTTTCACAAGTTCAAATATCCGTAATACAGCTCTTGGAAAAGATGGCACTCAACAAGGGGAATCTCCCCGTGATGAATCAAAAATGATGTCAGCCGAAAAAGTTGCATTTTTTATTGCAAATGCAATTAAGAAAAGAAAGCGAAGCTTGATACTTACAAATCAGGGAAAAATGACCGTTCTACTTAATAAATTTATTCCATATTATTTAGATAAAATGGTTTATAAACACATGGCAAAAGAGCCTGGCTCACCTTTTAAATGAGAAAATGATTGAATGATTGAATGATTGAATGGTAGAATGGTAGAATGAATCAATCTTTATATACTGAAATTGAAAATGTATTAAAATAAAAATATAAACATAATGAAAAAATTAACTTTAGAGATCAAGCCAAAAATTGGTTTTGGTGAATTAGAATTTGGTGATACTACAGAAAAACTCACTTCATTTCTTGGTGAGGCTGAGGAAATTGAAGATATTGAAGATGAGGATGATTTTAATACTGTAATTTTAAATTATTGGTCCAAAGGCATTACAGTTTTCTTTGAGGGTGTTGAAAAATCTGTAATAGCTTGTTTTGAAATTGACAATCAGGAAGCAACCTTATTTGGGAAAAGGATTTTTGATCTTGATGAAAAAGAAGTAATTGAATTAATGAAAGAAAACGGATTTACGGAAATTGACACCGAAATTGAGGAAGAAGGTGAAAAAAGGCTTTCTTTCGATCAGGCTCTTATTGATTTTTTCTTTGAAGATGATATTCTTGCAGCAATAAATTGGGGTGTTCTTATCAACGATCAAGGCGAAATTGAAGAATTTTAAATTCCAGAAATAAGACTTTAAATTCTTATTTTGAGAACATATAATAATTTAACAATTGATTAACAATTGTTAAAGCTGTTGGCATTATTATTGAACATAGTTTAAGAGAAAGTAATTGTTTATTTAAATTAATAATTCTTTCTATTTAAATAAAAGAATTTTACTAAATTTGTAACATTCAAAAATATGAACCAAATAATATCTTTAGGTAATGACTAACAATCAGATTTCTTTAAAAATTCTTGTTGTTGAAGACAATCTAATAAACCAAAAGATTACAAAATCATTTTTGGTTAGAATGAATCATACGGTTACGATTGTCAAGAATGGGAAAGAAGCCGTCGATATTTTTGAAAAAGAATATTTTGATTGCATTTTAATGGATATTCAAATGCCTGTAATGGATGGAATTCAAGCGACAAAACTTATCAGAGAAAAGGAAAAAATAAAAAAAACCAATATTCCAATTATTGCAGTTTCTGCGAACCTTCTTGTTGAAGAAGAAACAAAGGTTATTGAAGCAGGAATGAATGATTTTATTCCAAAGCCAATAAATGAAGCACAATTGATTACTACCCTATCAAAGGTTATCAATCATAAATATTCTTAACCTAATATTAATAATTACTAAATACAAAAATTAATAATAAAATAATGATTGACCATCAAAAATTTGTTAATAACTTCAGGTATTTTGATAAAGAAATTGTTAGTGAAATAATTGATTTATTCATTGAAGAATATCCTTCAAGGTTTTCAACTCTTCAACAAAATATTAATGAAAGTGATTTCGAATCACTACAATTTCATGCTCATAGCCTTAAAGGTGTAATTTCAAACTTCCTCGACAACGGCACAAAAGATTTAGCAAGACGACTTGAAGAAAAAGGAAAAAACAGCGATCCTGAAAATCTTTCAAAGCTTTTCGAAGAACTTAAATTATCGACAGAAAATTTACTTAAGGAATTAGAAATTCTGAAAAATAAATATTACTCATAAGTTTGTTATAATAATCAAAACCACTATGAATAAATATATTAACGAGATAGCTTTAATAGAAAAAAAAGAAATGCTCGGCGAGGAACTATTAATAGAAATAATTGATATGTTTCTTGATTCTTATTCAGGCTCATTAAACAACATTGAAGATAATATCAAAAATTCCGATTTTCCATCATTGATCTTTAATGCTCATAGTTTTAAAAATGATCTTGGAAATTTTGGTTCGCAAGAAGTTATTGATTTGGCTTATCAATTAGAGAAAAAGGGCAGAGACAATGATACTTCCGGCCTTGATGAGTTATTTAAAAATATAAAAGCAACTATTGAACATCTTGCCGTCGAACTAAAAGAATTTAAAAATCAATAAGCTATTTTCTACTGAAACGAATCCATACGGACTTACTTCGTTTCGTAAACTTTCCAGTAAAAAAAAACATAAAAGAGTTGATCTTTTATTTGATAAGTCCTGATTTTTATGAATTCTTGTTCAGTGTCAGTTTATTTTCTTATCAATTCTGTTTAAGCCGTTTATTGCTTTTTCATAATTAGGTGTCAGCGATAAAGTTTTTTGATAATCTTTAATAGAATTTTCAAAATCGTTTAGCAATTCATAACAATATCCTCTATTAAAATAAGCATCCGAATAAGTGGGATCAGATTCAATTGCTTTTGTAAAATCCTCAATTGCTTTCTCAAACTCCTCAAAATAAACTAATTCAATATAAGCTTTATTATAATGTGCAAATTTATTATTCTCCTCAATCTTTAAAATTCTATCATAAATTTTAATTGCTTTTTCTGTATCTTCATTTTCCTGAAAAAACAATCCCAATAAATAAAGAACTTCAACATTATCAGGCTCTATTCTTAAAGCATTATTCAGATATTCAACTGCAAGTTTATCATTTTTAGCTGAATAAATCATTCCTAAATAATAAAATGCATCTAAATAATCCTGATCCTGACTAACAGCATCCTGAAAACTCCTAATTGCCGAATTTGTATCTTCTTCTTCAAGAAAAGAATATCCGTTAATAAAATATGCCACAGGATTTATCGGATCAATTTCAAGTGCCTTTTCAACATTTTCGTGTGTTTTCTGATATTCTTTCAAAATCAAAAATACTTCAGCCAACTTCAAATGTATTCTTGCCTTATCCGTATCCAATTCAAAAGCTTTATTAATTGCCTCAAGACTATTAGTTACTTTTCCCTGATATAAGTATATGTTTGATAGCGTAATATAAAAATCAGCATTAGTTTCATCCAACTGAATTGCCTTCTTAATATCATTTAAAGCATCATTATCTTTTCTATTATTAATATTATAAACGGCACGATCATTAAAATAATCAGCATTCTCAGGATTGGAATTAATTTTATTATTTAATATTTCTATTTCCGTTAATTCGGTTTCAGGCTTATTTTCATTTCTATCAATTGCATTATTACAAGATGTAAAAATCAGGCCTGCAATGAACAAGAGTACAAATATCCCTGATAAAAAGTGTAAAAAATCATTAATAAACCCAAAAAATCTTGGAATTATATTCATGTGATTTAATTTTTGTTGTTAAAATCTAATGAAAAACTTTTCAATTTATCAGTTTGAAAGATTCTCCCTGATTTTTCCTTCAAGCTCCTCTGCCAACTCAGGATTATCAGCAAGAAGTTTTTTAACTGCATCCCTACCCTGTCCAAGTTTGGTTTCGCCATAACTAAACCATGAACCGCTTTTCTTTATAATATTTTGCTCAACCCCAAGATCAATTATTTCACCCATTTTGGAAATACCTTCACCATAAATCATATCAAATTCTGCCTTTTTAAAAGGAGGAGCAACTTTATTTTTAACTACTTTAACCCTGACTCTGTTACCAACAACATTTTCAGCATCTTTAATTTGACCAATTTTCCTTATATCAAGCCTTATGGATGAATAAAATTTCAAAGCATTTCCACCGGTTGTTGTTTCAGGATTACCAAACATAACTCCAATTTTTTCTCGTAATTGATTAATAAAAATGCAACATACTCCGGTTTTGCTAATAATTGAAGTAAGTTTTCTTAAAGCCTGAGACATAAGACGAGCCTGTAATCCCATTTTTGAATCTCCCATAAGTCCTTCAATTTCACTCTTTGGAGTTAATGCAGCCACAGAATCAATAACAATAATATCAATAGCACCCGAATGAATTAAATTATCGGTGATTTCTAAAGCCTGCTCACCATTGTCAGGTTGAGAAACAAGCAAATTCTCGATATCAACACCAAGTTTTTTGGCATAAAATCTATCGAAAGCATGCTCGGCATCAATAAATGCTGCAACTCCACCTTCTTTTTGGGCTTCTGCAATTGCTTGAATAGCAAGAGTTGTTTTACCTGAAGACTCAGGGCCATAAATCTCAACTACTCTACCTCTTGGAAGGCCACCAATTCCTAAGGCATCATCTAAACCAATTGATCCGGTGGAAATTGATGGAATATTTTCAACTGCCGAATCACCTAATTTCATTATGGTACCTTTTCCATATAGTTTTTCAATTTTTTCAAGAGTTAACTGAAGGGCTTTTTGTTTTTGATTAATATCATTACCGGATTTATTATCTTTACTCATAGCTTTTTAGATTTATTGTGATTTAATAATTTTCAAAAAAATTTGATTACAAAGATACTATTTTTTTACGAATTATATTTAATCGAAAAAGAAAAAATCTGTTAAATAATATTTTGATGTACTAAGTAGTGGCTGAAGAAAACGCCAATATCTTCGTTGTGCTCGTCCTAATATCCAGTCATTTACAAAAGTAAACTCCTGAATATTAAAACTTCTCACGCCTCGATCTTGACGATTTCTTATCAGCCATATAAAATTATGCTAGTTTTTGTGCAGAGAATAAGGAAATAATAATTCGCTAATTTTAGCTAAAAAAAATAGGATTCAATTTGTTGAATCCTGTAGGGATTCCTGATATGTTTTTTACCATTTTAACCACAGGTTTCACCTGTGGCTATTCACGTTTAACCACTTCGTGGTATTTCTAATTTCAATAAATATTGATTCATTCTATCATTCACTCATTCTCCCATAAAAACGGCAAAATGTTTTTATTCCACAATTGCTACAATCCGGTTTTCGGGCTTTGCAAACATATCTTCCATGCAGAAGTAGCCAATGATGAGCAATAACTCTTTTATCCTCCGGAATATATTTTGTTAATTGCATTTCGGTTTCAAGCGGAGTTTTCGCATTTGTTGTAAGCCCAATTCTATCGGAAATCCTAAATACGTGAGTATCAACCGCAATAACGGCTTTGTTAAATACTACCGAAGCAATTACATTTGCTGATTTTCGTCCTATCCCGGGTAATTTCTGAAGTTCATCAATATCAGAAGGAACCACTCTATCAAATTCTTCGACAAGAGTTTTTGCCATTCCGATAAGATGCTTTGCTTTATTATTTGGATAAGAACAACTTTTAATTATTTGAAAAACCTCTTCAAATTCAGCCTTTGCCAAAAATTTCTCATTCGGGAAACGTTTAAAAAACTCAGGTGTAATAATATTTACTCGTTTATCTGTACACTGAGCTGAAAGGATCACCGCAACAATTAATTCATAAGGCTTTTCATAAACAAGTTCAGTTTCTGCTACAGGTTGATGCGTTGAAAAATATTCAATTAAAAGTTTATATCTTTCAGGTTTTCTCAAAATGACATTTTTTATTAAAAAAAACCCCCGACGATAGCAGGGGGTTATTTTCAATTTCTTTTCCTAATTAAGGATTAATTTCACGTTTCCTGTGAACTTTGTTTTCAAGATGGATAAACCTCTTGAATAATTTAAAATGTTTTTAATTACACTTTCGCTTGGTGAGGTGCTTTCAATGTGCTTTGCAGCAAACATAAATCTCATTCCGCTAAAGAATTCCTTTTCATTTTCATTACAAGCTAAAAGAAATAATTGATTAAGGGTAAAGGTTTGTTTCATAAGCATTTGCATAAATTGGAAATTAAATACACAAATGAAACGAAAATAAAATATCTTTATTATATTGAAAATGAAAAATCAACTACGTGGTTAAAATTACATTTTTTTCTTCTATCAATTTTCTTAAATTAATTAAAGCATATCGCATTCTACCTAATGCAGTATTTATACTTACATCAGTTTGTTCGGCAATATCTTTAAAACTCATATCCGAATAATGTCGCATAAAAAGTACCTCTTTTTGTTCGGGAGGCAAAAATTCTATTAATTTTCTAACATCCTGATGAATCTGATCAGTGATCATTCTATCTTCAATTGATGCATCCGTAAACTTGATTGTATCAAAAATGTCAAAATCATCTTTACTATTATCGAAAACAGGTATTCTTTTCGATTTCCTGAAATGATCAATAATCAGATTATGAGCTATTCTCATAACCCATTGAATGAATTTGCCTTCTTCCTGATACGATCCGTTTCGAATTGTATTTATTACCTTAATAAATGTATCCTGGAAAATGTCATCCGCTAATTGCTTATCTTTTACAAGCAATAAAATATAAGCAAACACTCTGTTTTTGTGTCTGTAAATTAACTTTTCAAGACAAATTTGATTACCAGACATATACCCGCTAATCAAGTCTTTATCGCTTTCTTTGTGAGCTTTCATATTCACTCTGTTTTAAGTTTATATTTCGGTTTTTAAGAGTAAATATTTAATCTATAAGCGTTCCTCCTATTGCTTTTATGTTTCTATTTTTTATTTACTACTCGTTAGTAAACTTTACAAATATCATGCAAATTTATACAATATTTTATAAAATGCAAATTTAATTAATAATTTTGCATTTTATTTTAAATTAGGAAAATGATCCAACAAAATTTCGACAAACTTGATTCTAAGAAATTTATAAAAATTAAGGGTGCGAGGGTACACAATCTAAAAAATATTGATGTTGCCATTCCTCGTAATAAATTTGTGGTTATCACCGGTTTATCGGGTTCAGGAAAATCATCTTTAGCTTTCGATACATTATATGTTGATGGGCAACGCCGCTATGTTGAAAGCCTCAGTGCTTATGCCAGACAATTTCTCGGACGAATGTCAAAGCCTGATGTTGACTACATTACCGGCATTTCACCGGCAATAGCTATCGAACAAAAAGTAAATATTAAAAATCCAAGATCGACTGTAGGTACTTCCACTGAAATATATGAATATTTAAAGTTGCTTTTTGCAAGGATAGGAAAAACTTACTCACCAGTTTCAGGCAAATTAGTAAAACGACATAATGTCAGCGATGTAACCGATTTTATTTTATCTCTCAAAGAAGATACAAAAGTCATCATTTATTCTCCATTAAAATTAAAACCTGAAAGATCAATATCCGAGCAATTATCAATTTTAGTGCAACAAGGCTTTAGCCGAATTGCTATGAATGGAAAAATAATTAGACTTGATGAATTAGATTCAAAAAAAATTAAAAGCAAGCAAAATATTTCTATTGTAATTGATCGCCTGATTGTTAGAAAAAACGATATGGATTTCAATTCAAGAATTGCAGATTCTGTTCAAACCGCATTTTATGAAGGAGAAGATGTTTGTGTAATAGAATATTTTGGAGATGAAACCAAGTCAAAAAAATCCTTTTCAAATAATTTTGAAAGTGATGGGATAAACTTCGAAGAACCTACACCTAATCTATTTAGTTTCAACAATCCTTATGGAGCTTGCCCAAAATGTGAAGGCTTCGGAAAAATAATCGGTATCGACGATGATTTAGTAATTCCCGATAAAAGCCTTTCGGTTTATGAAGGAGCCATCGTTTGCTGGAAAGGCGAAAAAATGAGTGAGTGGAAAGAAGAATTAATTATGAATGCCTACAAATTTGACTTTCCGATCCACGAACCGATCTATGAACTAAGCCAGGAACAAACAGATTTGCTTTGGACAGGAAATCAATATTTTAAAGGCTTAAATAAGTTTTTTAAATATGTTGAAGAACAAACTTATAAAATACAATATCGGGTTATGCTTTCAAGGTACAGAGGAAAAACCATCTGTTCTGAATGTAAAGGTTCCAAACTTCGCAAGGATGCAAATTATATTAAAATTAATAGAAAATCTATATCGGATTTGGTAGAAATTCCTATTTCAAAATTACTTGATTATTTCCAAAATATTAAACTCACTGAAGTTGAAAGGCAAATTTCAAAACGATTGCTGACTGAAATTATTAATAGATTAAATTATCTTAATGATGTAGGTTTGGGATATTTAACTTTAAATCGTTCTTCGTCAACACTTTCCGGTGGCGAATCACAACGAATAAATCTTGCTACTTCACTTGGAAGCAGCCTGGTCGGTTCAATGTACATTTTAGATGAGCCAAGCATTGGATTGCATCCAAGAGATACAAAGCGTTTAATTAAAATACTTTCAGAACTTAAAAAAATAGGAAATACGGTAATTGTGGTTGAACACGATGAAGATATTATCCGCTCATCCGATCAAATTATCGACATCGGCCCAATGGCTGGAGTCAATGGCGGTGAACTTATTTTCCAGGGCACTATTGACGAACTCAAAGAAGATGAAAAAAGTTTGACAGCACAATATCTCACTCATAAAAAATTTATTGCAATTCCTGACTTTAGAAGAAAATTTAAAGACTTCATAGAAATTTCAGGTGCAAGAGAAAATAATTTAAAAAACATTAATGTTAAATTTCCTTTAAATCTTTTGTGTGTTATTACAGGTGTGAGCGGCTCAGGAAAAACCTCTTTGCTAAAAAGAATTTTATTTCCTGCAATTAAAAAATCTATGGGGGTTACGGTGAAAAGACAGGAAATTTCGGAAGAATATCCGGAAATATTCGCAATATTTCATCAATTGAATTTATTGACCAGAACCCGATCGGTCGATCGTCTCGCTCAAATCCTGTCACCTACATAAAAGCTTTCGATGATATTAGAAATCTATTTGCAGAACAAAAACTTGCAAAGTTACGTGGCTATAAACCCGGCTATTTTTCGTTTAATGTTCCTGGTGGACGTTGCGATGAATGTGAAGGTGAAGGTATAGTGAAAATTGAAATGCAATTTATGGCTGATATTTATCTTACTTGCGAAAACTGCAACGGAAAACGATTTAAAGACGAAATACTTGATGTTAAATTTCACGATAAAAACATTTCAGATATTTTAGAGTTTACTATAAATCAAGCAATAGCATTTTTTACAGCTTTCAAAAACGAATCATCCTTAATTGGAAAAATAAATCGCAAATTGCAAGCACTTCAAGATGTCGGCTTAGGATATTTGGCTTTGGGGCAATCTTCAAGCACTTTGAGTGGTGGTGAAGCCCAAAGAATCAAACTGGCGTATTTTCTTTCAAAAGGATTTTCGGAAAATCCAACTTTATTTATTTTTGATGAACCCACTACCGGCCTTCATTTTCATGATATTAATAATTTGTTGAGTGCCTTGAATGCATTGATTGAAAAAGGACATTCGATCATTGTGATCGAACATAATCAGGAAATTATAAAATGTGCAGATTGGATTATCGACCTGGGGCCTGAAGGTGGGGAAAAAGGTGGACATGTCGTTTTTTCAGGAACCCCAGAAAATTTAATTAAATGTAATAAATCTTATACAGGGGAATATTTGAAATCCAAAATGGAAGTGAATAAATTACTGTAATTAATTAGTATTGAATTGGGAAATAAGGGATATATGGGGAATAATGGAAATATAGGAAACCTTTTACACCTTTATACCTTTATACCTTTATACCTTTATACCCATATACCTATATACATTTAAACTATTTTTTAAAATCCATCCTCTAACAGATTAATTACAAACTACTTAATTATGCAAACCACATTTCAAATCTCAACCGACAAACGCAACGGACTCTACGATATTACAAATCAGGTAAATGAAATTTTATCAAAAACCAAAATTCAAAACGGAATAGTAAGTGTTTATGTCCAAGGTGCAACTGCGGCAATAATGATACAGGAAAACTGGGATCAATCAGTTCAAAATGATGTTATAAACCTTTTAAAAAAACTTATACCTTCTGGGGTTTGGGAACATGATGCTCAGGATAATAACGGTGATTCACATCTAAAAGCCGGAATTATCGGACCAAGTGAAACAATCCCAATTATTGGCGGAAAAATCGGTTTATCAACCTGGCAAAATATTTTCTTATGCGAATTTGATGGCCCCCGAGGACAGAGAAATATTGTTGTTACAGTTTTGGAGGTTTAAATAAATCTAAAATCGTTTCCAAAAGGAAGTTTATGAGTACTTAAAGTGTCTAAAATGCCTAAAGTACTTTTGTGATGCATAAGTTAACAATCTAAATCAACGATTATCTTCGATATCTGTGGGGAACAAATAATAATTGCCTTAAGAACGATTCACGCAAAGTTCGCAGACGAATCGCAAAAACGCAAAGGATAACAAGCGTTTTTCCTACGACATAGTCCAACCCGCCTGACCAGTTTCCATATAAAATCATGTTGGGCTGAATAATGTCGGGCAGGCAAGATTTAATAACCGTGGCTATGTTTTCTCATCGTATAAATGATAAAAACAAGAAGTTTCAACCTAACTTCTTGCTTTTTTTGTTTGCCAACTGGTCATTAAATCCTAATATGTTATGTGCTGGCTTTCTTGTCATTTTTAAGTTTATTTCTTTTCTCCAAGTTTAAGTGCTAAGTCAATAAATGGACCTACAGATTTCCCTAATATAGCCATTCCGGCTTCATGGACATCTTCAATTTTAAATCGGCCTTTCGCAGCACCGTTTAATGCGTAGTCATAACCATTAATACTTACAATACACCAATGCTCATCTCGGCATTCAATTATTATTTCATCATTATAAAATGGCCAATCGCCATTATATTCTGATTTCCTGATTGTTCTACTAGAATATTTTTTGTTAGTCTTTCTGTCAATATCGTCAATAAAAGTTCTTTTATGAGGTTTTCTCTCTTTTTCCTTATACGCTGTTGTTTGTTTTCTGTAATCAGTTATTCCTAATTGGTCATCATTTAGCATTAAAAATGGATAGACTATTGAAGAATACTGTTGAGCCAATTTACTAAGTTTTCCTAAAGTAAATTGACGAGCAAGTGCTCTCGCAAAACGTTCTAATTTTATAATAATAGTTCTTGTAATTGTATCAAGTACTTCCTTTTGCCTTTCAAAATTTTCAAATTGTTTAATTAAGTCCTTGTTTTTTAATAAAATACTTGTCTCAAATTCTTCCCATTCACTTTTTACATCAATTCCTGGATTTGCTTCTCCCGTTACTACATTTAAATTATGATATCGTGCAAATTTTCCAAATTCAGATAATAAACTGATTAATTTTTTGAGGTCGATATCTTCAGATATGTATTTCAAATCATCTTTTAGTGCAATTGCATTTCCTGTTTGAAAGTAGTTCTCAACAATATTGTTCTTTAGTTTAAGCAAGTCATGCTTTAATTTGTTTCTAAATAGTTCAGAGTTAGGAAAAACATTTTGTTTTTCTATATGGCCAAGACATATATGGCATTTCATAAATCTTTCAAAACCACTTGAAATTAATTGAAATGGTAGATAATAAAAATCATTTACTAAATCTAAATTTTGATATTCTCCTAATCCAAGTTTAATTAATCGAATAGAAGTCTCTAGTTCTTCGATTAATGCGATATTTTTTACTGTGTCGTCATTCATTATCTCGTTAATGTTTTGTGCTTCAGTATTGCAGTTAACGATTTGAACATGGGGCGTTTGGTATTTTGGAACACTTCATTTTCAATTCACCGTAAATTCTATTTGTTGCTATAATCTTCATTCTTAGTATTATTTGCTAAATTCCCTATGTTTTTTGTTATGGCCTGAGATTTATTTACTTTTTCATTTAAAAATCTCAACAAAATGATTAATCCGTAAAGAACCAAAGGAATTCCAAGCAAAACATCCATAATGCCATTGTTAACTGTCTCTTGATAGTTTGGTATATCAGTTATTATAATATAAACAAAGGCATTAGTAAGACCATGTATTAATACTACAGGCCAAATACTTCTTGTTTGAACGACAATAGCTGCATAGAAAATACCTGAACTAAAAGCACCCAAAGCTTGTAGCATGCCTTGATCAAAGTCTTTACCAAGTATTACCCATATGAGATGAGACATGCCAAAGATTGCTGCTGAAGCAATGCCACTCATTATTAAATTATATTTCCTGTGAGACCATGCTAACAGAAAACAATATAAAATCAGTCCCCGAAACAGCAATTCTTCAAAAAGACCGGTTGTAATCATATTTGCTCCAATAAATATATCCTCAGTTGAATTTATAATTGAAATTTCAATAATTCCTGTATAAGCATACGTGGTCGATAATACTGCGTAAACAAGAAGAGGTAAAATGGCAATCCAATTTTTAAAACTTCCAAAATATGTTATTCCTGAACCTTTAAGCCAATTGAATCGCCAGAGAATAAGAAGTAAGACTAAAGAGATTATAACTTTCCCTAAAATTTCACCAATATTTTTACCATTTGGAATATCTGTCGTTAATGTCCCGATGATAAATACCACAACCATTAGAACAAAAAATACGAGAGTAATGATAATTGAAAATGAAATTGGATTTTTAAGTGCGAAATTTTTCATGTTTGACTCAATTGAATCATAGGCTATAGCCCCGAAATAATAACACCCCTACCTTGTATATCCGCCCGATTATAGGTGGCTATAGAGCGTTAATAGTGTTTATTTCCCCGATAATTATCGGAATTGGCCATTATTTTCTCTTTATTATTTTACTTATTTCGATATTTTTTTTTTATAAACTTTCATTTTTTTCTTCAATAAAACCAAGTTGTAAAGCATTTATAATCGTAATTATTTAACAAAGTAACAAAAAATAATTTATATAATGAAAAAAATATCCCCTGAAAAAAATTGAGGTAGGCTATAGTATTGAGTTTCGGGTTTCGGATTTCGAGTTTCGAGTTTTGGGTTACGGATTAAGGGTACGGATTTTTATGGGGGAGTTAATTTGAGTTGGGAAGCACAACAATGTAACCATGTAACAATTTATCCATTTACACTTACTTATGTTATAATTATAAGAAACAAACCTATTTTTATTAAATTTCTTACTAATATTATTTGTTTTCAGATTTTTAAATAATATTTTTGTATGATATTTTGTGTTGAGGATTAGTATTAATGCCTTTATCCATTTTTTTATCAGATATGATACATGGCAAGAAAGAGAAAAAATAGAAAAAAATCAAAATCATCACAGCAAAATTTTAAAATTATAGCTGCCCGATATAAAAAAGAATTTATGGGGCGGTTAAAATTTTATTTTGATCTGTGGCTTGGAGAGAACACTTTCAGCCTTCTTCCTCCCAAAGAGGTAAACTTTTTGTACAAGATGCATTTTACACCTCCACGGTTCGAGCCTGCCGAGGGTAGCATTATCAGATGGATAATGTTGTTATCGGCTACTTTAAAGCCGATATAACACAGGGAAAGATACTTATACGCACATTTCTTTTCTTAACGAATGAAGGCACTCCCGAAGCCCGCAGGTTGAAGGAAAATACAGGCCTCAACAAAGTGGATGTTAAATATCTGAACATTGACAAAATAAAAGCTTTTATCGAATCGGATATAGTGAAAAATGAAAGAATAAAAAACATTTTTATTGAAGCAGGTTGTGGTGGGCTATTTGATTTAAAATTAGATGACTCTGAGGCATACAATGGTGCTTTAAAACTTGCTGAAGAAATGAGTAAATACATGGAAACAGAGAGTGAAAACGAAAAAGGCTCAGATAGTACAATTGGTAAAGTGGAAGACCGGATGGTGTGAAGCCTGCCTGCCAGTATTGCGAAAACATTGACAATATGTTGATTAAAAGAAAATCGTGTAAACGAAGGGTCTAAGCCCCGTTGAATTGGGACCTCAACGGGGCTTAGACCCTGTAATGCATTATACTTCCGTGCAATTCCTACAAATATCAATTTGTTTTCTGTTTTTTAGAATCTTGGTTCTAAAGTGCTTGTATTTTTGACCTTTCCAAATATCTTCAAAAGTTTCTGATTTCAAATCACCCATCAAGTGAGTTGCATCCTTATCAAAACAACATGGTACAACCAAACCATCCCAGGTAATTACACAAGAATGCCACATCCTAAAACAATGATTTGTAAGTTTGCCTTTGATCTCAAAAGTTCCGTCAGGTACTTTTCTATATCTTGAGTATTTTTCATTTTCTGGAATTAAAGGATTTCCATTTTCAAAATCATAAAATTGTGCGGGCTTAATTTGAACTTCATTTGCACCCAAATTCTTTCCAAGCCTCTTTATCTCATCAATTTCATTTTCGTTGTGGCGAAAAACCAAAAACTGAATAATTACATAAGGTTTACGCGATTTTAGTTTCTTTTTCCAAAAAACAATATTTTTAATTCCTTCAATAACTTCCTCATAATCTCCACCTTTACGATATGCTTCATACATTTCCTGACTTGTGCCGTCAAGTGAAATAATCAATCTGTCGAGCCCGGATTCTACAGTAAGTCGCGCATTTTCATTATTTAAGAAATGAGCATTTGTTGAAGTAGCCGTATAAATTTTCAGGCTTGAAGCATATTTTACAAATTCAAAAAAATCTTTATTCATATATGGTTCTCCCTGAAAATAAACAATCAAATACATTAATTTTTTATGTAATTGATTAATTATCTTCTTATAAAAACCGACATCAAGATTTCCGGTCGGCCTTGAAAATTGTATTTGCCCGGAGGGACATTCCGGGCATTGTAAATTACAAAAAGTAGTGGGTTCGATGGAAATACTTTGAGGCATTCCAAAATGGATAGCTTTTTTTGTAAACCTTGAAATAAAGTATGATGAATTTATTAAAAAAGAATTCCAAAATCGAAGAAATGTAATTTTAGAAAAGATGTTGAAATAATCAAAAATTTTAGCTTTCACAAAACAGATGTTAATTAGTGTTCATCCATAAACTTATATAAAGACACGAATTTCACAAATTTACACAAATTAAATTAGTGTCTATGCATTTTTTCTAAACGACTTTAAAAACGTACACTAATTAGAGTCTGTCCATAAAGTTAGTGTTTAGTTCAGAATGTTCGCTATCGAGGCTTTCGCAGTTTTGAAAATCAAGGAATTTACTATAGTAAATGACTGTTTTCAAAACAAGAATAACGATGATAGCGGACATTATGGACAAACACTAATTACTGTGTTTATCTTTTTTCTTCTTCCTAAATAAATGATATCCGAAAGAAATGGCTTTACCAACAAATTCGGGTGAAGAAACAAAATTTTTAGATAAATGCCTGCTAATATTCTTAAATGATAATGATTCTATTATTTGATCGTAATCATCTTTAATATCAAACTCACATGATACTATTTCTTCCTTCAATCTTAATTGCTCTTTTTCCAGATCAGACATGCTGATAATTGTAACATACTCATTTTCTTCTTTTGCTTTTGTTGTTCTTTTAATGGAAAGCATTTTTGTAAGCTTTGAAATAAGCGGATTTAAAATCAATTTTTTTCTAAAAATAAAAACTAAAAAGCCAACGATTAAATAAAATACTCCAACGATAAAAAACCCGTGGTGAAGCTCTCCTTTTGTTTCGCCATACCAGTAAACAAAAGAAAAGGAGATAAAAAACAAGAAAAGTGAAACCAAAATTATTAACGAAGCAAGTGTAAAGAAAAACGAACTTATTTTTGCAAGTTTTTCATTTAGCAATAAATTGTATAAATCCAATTTAAGATTAATATAATTTTTTGCATTATTGATAATGTCAGTAGTTTCCGATACATTTGTTTGTCTTTCCATCAATTAATCTTTTTCGGAATTGTTTGTTTTTTCTACCATTTTGTCCTTCTTAGTCTTAATTGATTCGGCATATTCATCTATTTTATCCTCAATTTCTTCCGAGAAGTCTTTAATTTTTTTTGAAACTTTTTTTCTTGTTTCAGAACCTTTATCAGGAGCAAATAAAACTCCAGCCGCTACACCCATCATGGCTCCCATCATAAAGCCACCGACAATGGCAAGTATTGTTTTCGATGTTGAATCACTCATTTTCTTTGTATTAAATAATTATTGTTTTTATCATATCTTTTCAGTAATTTTTTTGACTAATCTATATTGACTTAAAAAATCTTTTGCCACTATTCTCAAAACAGTATAGCCGGGAATCGCTAAGATCATACCTGGAATTCCAGCTATGCTTCCAGCCATAATAATTACTAAAAAAATTTCAATAGGCCGTGCTTTCACACTACTCGAATATATTAATGGCTGAAGAACAACATTATCTATAAGATTTGCAACAAGAAAAACACAAACAATCCCCAAAGTCAGAAGTCCGATCTGATCATATAATCCGAGACTTAATTCAGATGAAACTCCAAAAATTACACCTGCCGCACATCCTATTATTGGCCCGAGATAAGGAACAATATTCATCAATCCGCCCAAAAAACCAATTATGAGAGCATTTTTTACACCGATGATCGATAAACCAATAGTTAATAAAGTCATAACGGTTAATAATTCAAGCATTAAACCAATAAAATATCTTGTAAGCAATTTTTTAGTCTTATTGAGTACGTTTCTGATTGTGGCTTCATACTTTTCAGGCAATAAAAGAATTATAAAACTCTGAAACATATTTTCATCCTGTAAGAAGAAAAATGTAATAAACAAAATTGAAAATGTCCCCATAAAAAAACTCCCTGTAGTGCTTATAACGTGTTTAAAAATATTGGAAAAAGTAGCAATACTCACCATCGACTCAATTTGAGTAGATAAAGTGCTCTCAATTGTTTGATTTGCATTGATCACATTATAATCAATAAGAAACTCCTGAAGTGAATCAAGAGGTTTTTGAAAATGGATCAATAAATCATTAACATCAATTTCGGAGATAGTTTTTGCCTGGGTTGAAATCAATGGAACGAAAATTAATATAAAACCAATTGCAGTTACAAGAATTACAAATAATCCTAAAAAGGCACTCAAACCATGAGGAATGTGGAATTTCCATATCTTTATCTTATCAAAAAATCTCACCAATGGATGTCCAATCATTGATAAAACTGCGGAAATAAGAACATAAATAACAATGGATGAAAAATACCATATCATAAATGCGGCAAATATCACTCCAACAACAAGTAAGAAAATTTTATAGTTTTTATTCATAAGTTTTCCGTTAATTTTTTCACTACTCTAAATTTACTTAAAAATTCTTTTGCCACTATCCTTATAAAAGTATAAGTTGGAATAGCTACCATCATCCCAACAAATCCGGCGGTTGTTCCGGAAATTAATAAAATCAGGAAAATTTCAAGCGGACTGGCTTTTACACTTTTACCATAAATCAAGGGTTGAAAAACCAAACCGTCATTAATATTTATTGCAAAGTATATTACCAGGATTTTTATCACTAAAGGCAATACGGCAATATTAATATCAAAACTCAAAGCACTTGTTACCCCAATAATTACTGCAAGAGAAGCACCTATCATAGGCCCTATGTATGGAATAATAACAGCAATTCCGGCAAAGAATCCTATAAGTAGAGCATTATGTATTCCAAAAATTGTCATAGAAGTAGTTATGAGTGTTATCATCAAAATTATATCAGCAAATAAGCCGATAAAATACCTAGACAATAACCGTTTACATTGATGCATTACCACTATTGTTTTTTCATGATATTTCTCATTAACTATTGTCATTATTGCTTCGGGAAGCATTTTTCGATTTTTCAACATAAAGAATGTAATAAAAATTACAGCGAAAAAACCTATAAAAAATTTTCCGGTAGCCCCAAGTATATGTTTCATAACACCGGAAAATGTTGCAATATTAATAACCGACAATAGACGCTCTTTTAGATGAGCTTCTATACTTTCATTTTCATTCATTATCCCGTACTGAACAAGAAGGTCCTTTAAATCGTTTAATTGATTATCAAAATTTTCACCAATTACCTTGAAGTTTAAATTCGAGATCATGTGTGCTTCCTTGATAAACAATGGGATGAAAAGTAAAAAGATAGCTAAAAAGAATGAAATAATAACTAAAGTTGTTAGTATTGTACTAAGCAAATGAGGAAATTTTAACTTTTTATCAAGAAAACTTACTATAGGGTTTCCGATTATTGACAAGACGGCTGCAATAAGTATATAAATTACTACTGCTGAATAAAACCAAAGTAAAAATGCTGTTGTGAGCAAAATTACAATATAAAAAAATAAGCGATATTTTTGAAACATAATTTTTTTTGTTTATTGACAAATATAATAATTCTCGCTGACTTAGATGGAAAATTGAAAATATTTTTGATTTTTGATTTGAAAAGGCTAAAGTTTACCCAACGAGACTTTGTGAAGCAAAGTGCAGTTGGGGCTAAAGTTGAAAGGCTAATAGCTAAAGTGAAAAGGAAAAAGGTAGAAAATTCATAGCTAAGCTGATGAAATTCAAAGAGTTTCTATTTGCGCTACTTTGTAATACTTTGTCGTTAAAAAAAGAATTAACCTCAACTATACTACTCAAAGAAACTCTAAGAGTAAAATCGACTCTATAATTAAAAAACAAAGTAAGCCTTTTAAAAAGGCATTTTAAAAAACGTAATATCTTAGAAAAAAGACCTAAACACAGGTAGTTGAAATATTAATATTCTCTAACTATCTTCAATTTTGCTTCTAAAATAAGTAAATCATTTTTGGTTTTTGCAATTTTCTTTTCAAATTCTTCTTTGAAAAGGTTTGCCTTTTTCGAATTTGCAAGAAAACCAATATTATTCTCCCACAAGTTTATTTCTTCTTGCAGTTTGGCTATTTTATTTGAAATAAAAGTACGTTCCTGATATATTAATCTTTTTGCATCGGGAGATGATTTTATAGTATCAAACTTCGATTTAAAATTCATGGTACTTATTTCAAGAGAATTAATTTTCAAAGAGTCAAGTTTTTTATTGATTGCTTCCCTAAAAACATTTTGAACTTTATCTTTTTCTTTTATCGGAATATGTCCAATTTCAGTCCATTCTCTCTGGAAACCTTTAATTAACTCAAGATTTTCATTTTTATTCTCACCAAATTTATGTTCTTCTATTTTCTTAATTAGCTCCAATTTCAATTCAAGATTATCCGCTTCATTCGAATGAATATTTTCAAAAAATTCTGATTTTCTATTAAAAAATTTATCGCAGGCTAACCTGAAACGCTTCCAAATTTTATCTGAATTTTTTCGTGATACAGGACCAACTTCCTTCCATTTTTGTTGAAGATTAATTAGATCCAATGTGGTTCTCCTCCAATCTGAACTTTCTGAAAAAGCCTCAGCCTGGACACAAAAATCAAGTTTTTGATTATAATTATCAATTTGTATTTGTTTAAGTTTTCCAAAAAATTCCTTTTTTGCAGTAAAAAATGCATCAAGATAAGCTTTAAATCTATCCCAAATTTCATCGTTGAGTTTACGTGGAGCACGGCCAATAGTTTTCCAAACTTTTAGTAGTTCATTAATTCCGTCCGTCCGTTTTTGCCAATCTTTCACAGAATTATTTTCTATTGAAAGTATTTCTCCAGCTTTATCACAAAGTGCAATTTTTGTTTCGTAATTTACTTTTTGCTCATCCTGAAGTTTAGAATAATATTCTCGTCGTATTTCATTGATTTTATTTGTGGTCGTTTTGAATCGTTCCCAAATTTCTTCTTTTTTATCTTGCGGAATAGGACCGATTTCTTTCCATTCGTCATGATATTTTTGCAATTGCTTGAAAGATTTTAAAATTGAAGTTTCTAAAAGAAGTTCTTCGGCTTTTTCACAAAGGGCAATTTTGCTTTCTAGATTCTTCTTTAAGTCAAGGTCTTTTAGCTCTCTATTTATCTTTACTTTATCGAAAAATCTTTCAACCAAAAAATGATAATTTTGCCAAAGGTTGCTAACTTCATTGGCTGGAACCATTCCAATTTCTTTCCATTTTTCCTGAAGTATTTTAAAATCGTCGTAAGTCTTTTTCAGAGTTTCATCTGAATTTATTAAGTCCTTTAGTTCGTCAAGTATTTTTTTCTTTTTTTCAAGATTCTCAACTTTACTATTTTCTTGCTCTTGTCTGTATTTTGCTCTGTTTTTTTTATATATATCAAAAATTTCGGTAAACTTTTTATCAAGTTCATCTTCTTCCGGGGCATAATCTTCCTTTATACCACCCTGTGAAAGAAAACTCTCATATCTTTTATCTTTGTCTTCTTTTTGCTTTTTATAATATGAAACCTTGATAAGAGTAACCTTAGTTTTTATTGAACTAACATCATCTTCCTGAACTATTTCTCCAAGTTTCTCAATCAATACTTCTTTTGATAAAGAATCATAATTCTCAACTGGAACATCTTCTTTAGCTTCTTTTTGCTCCTCATGTTCAGCATCTAAATCTTTTTCAGCATCCTGTGTTTCTATGGTATCTTCTGCTTTCGGTTGAACCTCTTGGCTCTCAACATCCTTTTTCTCCGAAACAACTTCCTTGGTAGGTTTTTCTTCCGAATCATCGACAGAAATTTCTTCAGTTTTTCCAACTTCAGTGACTTCAATTTCCTTTTTCTCCGAAACAACTTCCTCGGTTGGTTTTTCTTCCGTAACTTCTGGAGAAGGTTCCTCTAATTTCTCAATTTCAGGCTTTTGTTCAGAAACTTCAACTTCAATCTTTGAAGTTTCAGAAATTGGTTCTTCCGTTTTTTCAACTTTTAAAACTTCTTCGTCCTGTTTAATCGGCTCTTTTTCCTGAACCGGTTTTTCCTCAGAATCATCGACAGAAATTTCTTCCGGTTTTTCAACTTTAGTGATTTCAACTTCCTTTTTCTCAGAAACAACTTCCTTGGTGGGTTTTTCTTCCGTAACTTCTGGAGAAGGTTCCTCTAATTTCTCAATTTCAGGCTTTTGTTCAGAAACTTCAACCTTAATCTTTGAGGCTTCAGAAATTGGTTCTTCCGTTTTTTCAACTTTTAGAACTTCTTCATCCTGTTTAAACGGCTCTTTTTCCTGAACCGGTTTTTCCTCAGAATCATCGACAGAAATTTCTTTCGGTTTTTCAATTTCAGTGATTTCAACTTCCTTTTTCTCTGAAACAACTTCCTTGGTGAGTTTTTCTTCTGAAACTTTTGGAGAAGTTTCCTCTAATTTCTCAATTTCAGGCTTTTGTTCAGAAACTTCAACCTCAATCTTTGAGATTTTAGAAATTGGCTCTTCCGTTTTTTCAACTTTTAAAACTTCTTTGTCCTGTTTAACAGGCTCATTTTCCTGATTTTTCTTTTCATTCAAATCAGTTAGATTTTCTTTTGCTTCCATATTACTTTTTTCTTCAGATACTGAATTCTCAGTAGGTTCTTCTTTAAAAACTATATTGCCACCCGGCTCATTTCCTGAATTATTTTCAGGCACTGGATTCTCTTCCTTATTTACAAAACTCGTATTTTCAGGAATCTGATTAGATCGCTCTTTATCTTCCATTTATAAATAAATATTATGTTTTCTCTATTAATTAAAACTCTTTAAGAACTTTCTTTCATAAAACGACCTGCAAAAATAAGAATATTTTATTTTAATTAAAATTTTTCATCAATTAATTAAACCCTGAATATGAATACATTAACTTAACATAGCCAATATTCCAAAATTAAGAATTCAATTTTCTAATTATTTTATTATACTTTTATTAAAAATCAAATATCCAAAGTTAAATAACAAAGAAAATTTTTCGCCCGTTTTATCATAATAATTATAGGAAAGACTAAATGGTCCAAAAGGGGTATTATATACTAATGAAACCGAGCCCATTAAAGACCTGTAAGAAAATTCTTCACCGTAAGTTGCTGTTAAATCAACAGGATTTTCTTTAATAGTTTTATATGGCTGGAAAACATAAACTTCAAGTCTTGTTTCAAGACTCCTGGTAAATGAAAATATGGTTTTTAAACCTGCTGCACCAAAGTTATGAGCACGATAATTTGGTAAAAACAAAGTTTTGCTTTCGGGAATTGGCTGAAATGCAGGCGAAAATAACATACTGGAAGTGTAATTATTAAATAAGCTTTGGTTTGAAAGCATTAATTCGCCATAAAAACCAAATGTAAATCTTCCAATTCTTTCAAAATAATTATCCCAAATAATATTTAAATTATACCATTCGTGATCGGATTTAAACTTTTCATGACTTTGGGAAGTTGAACCGGGAACATTCTTTTCAATTCCATTAATATGAGTTAAGGAAACAACGAATTTAACACCGGAGCTGGCAAATTGTTTTCTGTTTAGAGTATTAAATTCAAAAGTTATGTCTTCTGTTAATAATTCAAATGATGTTTTATCAGCAGTATCTGAACGCGTAAAATAATTTGTCTGATAATATTTATCATTTATGTAAGCATAGGCAATTCCACATTCAAGTTTGCCGGTATTAGTTGCCGGTATTCCTGCTTCAAATTCAAAATATGATTCATTATTAATTAGAAAAGAGGGGGTTTTATCTTCAAAAAAATGAATACTATTTTTAAAATAATCTTTATGATTATAAGTGAAATCAAATTCAAGATAAATTGGAAGAGAAGTGGAAAAATCCAACCTTCCAAGCAATTGGGCCGAACTATAGAAACGACCGAAATAAGCATTCGAACCTAATGTAAAAGCCTGTTTACCCATTGATTTGTATTCAATACCAATGAAAGCTTCATTAATGGCATTTGATGACAAATTACCGCCAAATTGAAATTTAAAATCATTCGACTTTTTCACAAGAAGGTGTAAATCGTATAATTTACTGTTTCTATTAAATTTTGCTGTTGGGAAAACGTTAATAATCTGATCATCTGCAATTAAACGAAAATATTTTTTGGTTAATTGATCTTCAGTAATTACTTTTTGTTTTTTATTCATCAAAATATTGCGAATATATTGCGACTGATTTGAATTAACCCCGGAAATAATTATTGTATCAAAAACGAGTTCAGATTCTTTCTTCTTGAATTCCATTCTTTTTTTATTAACTGTATTAACTGTAACTATTTCTGTTACAGTTTTTCGTATTTCGGGAATAGCTCGTAAGGTAGCTTTGTATCCACTATCAACAAACATTTGAACCTTGCTAAAATCCATTAAATCTGTATCTTCAAGATTTGGAGAAATGATAATATCATTATCACCAATACACGAATAATCTGTTTTTTCCATCAACATATTCTGAATTTGAGTAAGAATATCATCCTGATCAGGTGCTCCATAATTTCCGGCAGCTTTACACCCTATAATTATGTCGGGATGAAAATCATCATAAGCTACATTAACCGGAAAATTATTATACATTCCCCCGTCAAAAAGGAGCTTTCCGTCAATTTTTATCGGACTAAAAAAGAATGGAAATGTTGAAGACGCACGTATTGCCGAACCAAGCTGCCCATTGCGAAGAATAACAGCCCTGTTTGAATCAATATCGGATGCCACACATCTGAAAGGAATGAACAAACTATCAAAATTATAATTTGCTGCAGCACTTTGCTTTGCGAAAATCTCCAAAAAAGCATAATCCATTTCATTTGGAGAAATTATACTATTCGGCAATTGGGATAAAAATGATTTTTTAAAACTTGCATTAATACTTATCCATGATGAATTCGGCCTTAATTTTTTGAAATAATATCTGTATTTCTTCTGAACATCTCCGTATTTCCAGCGTTTAAACTTCTCCGATTTTATTAATTCTTCAATTTCATTAGGAGAATAACCGCAAGCATATAAGCCGCCAATAACAGCACCCATTGATGTTCCAGCTATGTAATCAATGGGTATTTGGTTTTCTTCCAAAGCTTTAAGAACACCAATATGTGCAATTCCTTTTGACCCTCCCCCACTTAAAACAACAGCTACTTTTTGTGCAGAGGAATTATTTATTACAAAACCTAAAAGGAAGAAAATAAAAAGAGAAACCTTTGTTAATATTATCCTTTTACATAATCTTTTATTATATTTCATTTTATTATTCGAAACATACTGATTAACAAAACTTCTACTATTTTCTTATTTATTATAGACACTAATATCCTTATTTGCATAATTGAGCACATAAAGAGTGCCATCTTTGTCAAAACAAAAATCAGTAGGATCATTCACACCATCCGTAATAACTCTATCCTTATCAAGTATATAATACCCATCTTGGGTTTTTCCATAAACATTGATTTTGCTTGCTGAAACACAACCAACATATAATACATCATTTTTGACTTGAATTGCATAAGAGCCTGGAATAATTGCATCTATTGTCTTTGTGCTATCAATTTGATAATGTCCATTTTTATCTTTAGTGTAAGCAGTAATAATTTTATTACCATAGTTTGTAACATACATAATATCTTCAGAATCAATAGCAACTGCTACAGGCTTAAGCATTTCTCCTGAAACAGTCCTACTTTCATCAACTTGATAAACACCTTTATCATTTTTTGTAAAAACACCTATTGTATTATTGTTAAAACGTGCTAAGTACATCGTTCCGTTAGGGGCAATATAGGCTTGTGACGGCCCAAATACACCTTTATTAATTTCTTTTTCAGTATCTAATTTGTATTTTCCGGTAGCGTCTTTTGAGTAAACACTAATGTAGTTACCAATATAATTCATTACATAGAGGTTGCCGTCGGCATCCTCATTTATACCAGTCGGTATTTTCAAACCCTCTGAAATAGTTTTATTCTTATCTTGAATATATTTTCCTCTTTTATCTTTTGTGTAAACAGAAATAGTGTTAATTGTCATATTAACAACGTATAAATTGCCGTCTGAAGCAACAATTAAATTTTGTGAGTTATCCATTCCACCTGTTATAGTTTTTTCTTTATCATAAATATATTTAGGAATATTTTTATTTACGATTTCGCCTGTAAGTTTGGCATGGGGAATTTCCGGAAAAACCTTAGATTTTATTTTATTTTTAATTTCATCTGTTATTTTTACTTTAGTATTATTAAAAACAGAAATAGTGTTATTACCATAATTCAAAACATACATAACCTTATAATCACTCGAAAATGTAAAAGCAAGTGAACCATGTAATCCATCGACTATTGTTTTTTCAAGATTTAAAACATATTGTCCTTTTTCATTAATATCATAAGTAGTTATTGCATTGGTATTAAAATCTGCAACATAGATTGTTCCATTATTATCTTCACCAACCATATAAGGGCCCATTATCCCCTCATTTATTAAATTAGCAGGATTAAAAATATATTTCCCCTCATTATTTTTCTTGAATACAGCAACATTATTGGCACCAAAATTTGTAACAAATAAAGTGTTACCATCTTTACTTAAATTGGCATTTATCGGTTGCTTCAAATTTGCTTTAATTGTTTTATCAATATCCTGAACATACTTTCCATTCTTTTTTGAATAAATTGTTATTGAATTATTATTGAAATTCGGAACAAATAACATTCCATTGGAAATATGAATATCATAAGGGCCATTAACACCTTCTTTAATTAATTTATTAGGATCTTTGATATATTTTCCGTCTTTTAAATTATATGCTACAATGGTGCTATTGCCATAATTTGCCACGTAAAGTGTACCATCAGAATCTATTGCTACACCTGTTGATTCGTTTATTCCATCAGTAATAGTTTTTGTTTTATCTAATTCAAACTGGCTTTTTGAATTTTTAATATAAAAAGCTACGGAATTTGTTTCGAAATCAGTTACAACTATTTCATCATCTGAGACCATTGTAATTCCCTGTGAACTTTTCATCCCTCCTATTATTGTTTTTGTTGAATCAAGTACAAATCTTGAAACAAATTCATCATTATTCTTTTTTTCTCTTGAAGAGCACGAAGAAAATAATAACAAGCCAACAACAAAATAAATAATACTCCAATTTAAAGATTTCATAAAGCCTTCTTTTTTAATTAATAATTTGGTTTCTTTTCAATTATGTCTGCAAATATAGAAAAAGCTTATTAAAAACACAATATTTGTTAAAATTTAGCATGTTATAAATTTGGAATTTGTAGATCAAATTTATGTAATTTTGAGAAAAATCTAAAATGGAAAAACAAAGATGTAATTGGACTAAAGACGATATGGCAATGAACCATTATCATGACACCGAATGGGGAGTTGTTGTTCATGATGACAAAAAATTATTTGAATTTATCTTGCTTGATTCATTTCAGGCAGGCTTAAGTTGGAAGACAATATTAAAAAAACGCGATAATTTCAGAGAAGCTTTTGATGATTTCGATTTTGATAAAATTGCTTTATATGATGAAGATAAAGTTTCTGAATTAATGAATAATAAAGGGATCATTAGAAATAGACTTAAGATCAAAAGCACAATTTCTAACGCAAAGTTATTTATTGGAATTCGGGAAAAATATGGATCTTTCGACAAATTTATCTGGAAATTTGTTAACGGAAAGACTATTAAAAACAAATGGAAGACATTGCAGGAAATGCCGGCTACATCTGCCGAATCGGATGCTATGAGCAAAGAATTGAAAAAACTCGGTTTTAAATTTGTCGGTTCAACAATTTGTTATGCTTTTATGCAGAGTGCCGGAATGGTAAACGATCATTTAGTTACTTGTTTCAGATATAATGAGGTGTGATTATATAATGAAATTGAAAACTATTTCCCGCAGATTACGCAGAAAAATCATCAGCGAAAATCTGCGTAATCTGCGGGAAAAAAAATAACCACATGAAAAAACTTTTATCCAAAATGTTCACAGAATGGGCAGATGAAAAAATCACCGAATTGTTTGAAATGCCAAAATCAGGTTCTGACAGGCAATACTTCAGAATCAGAGGTGAGAAGAAACATGCAATCGGTGCATATAATCCCAATAAAGATGAAAACAATGCCTTTATTTCATTTTCAAAAACATTTTTCAAAAACGGATTAAAAGTACCGGAAATTTATTCCTTTGATAAAGAAAATGATGTTTATCTGATTGAAGATCTGGGTGATATTAGTCTTTTTTCGCTTCTTCAGAAAAAACCATCCCCTGAACGTTTCAATGAAAGCATTCTTAATTATTATAAAAAATCACTTCAGGAACTAATTAAATTTCAGATCACCTCAGCCGCCAACATTGATTATTCACTTTGTTATCCCCGTGCAAAACTTGATAGACAATCGTTTTTGTGGGATTTGAATTATTTTAAATACTATTTCTTAAAACCTTCACAAATTCAGTTTGATGAGCAAAAATTGGAAAACGATTTTCATCATCTATCTGATTTTTTGGAAGAAGCCGATAGTAATTATTTTGTTTTTCGTGATTTTCAGTCCCGAAATATTATGATTAAAAACGATGAGCCTTATTTTATCGACTATCAGGGTGGAAGAAAAGGAGCTTTGCAATACGATTTAGTTTCACTTCTTTATCAGGTAAAAGCAGAAATTCCCGAAAACATTAAAACACAATTATTTGAGTTTTATTTAAAAGAATTAAAAAAACATATTTCTGTCAATGTTGAAAGCTTTGTAAAATTCTACGAAGGTTTTAACTTGATCCGGCTTTTACAAGTGCTTGGAGCTTATGGATTTCGTGGTAACATTGAACGAAAATCACATTTTCTGGAAAGCATTCCGCCTGCCATTGAGTCACTTAAAATTTTTTTAAAAAACTCGAAATTAGAAATAAATTTGCCTGAACTTTTTAAATCATTAAAAATGCTTGTGGAACAAGAAAAAAATAAAAAATCCCCCGAAAAAATCGGGGCAGGCAATGATAGATAAATTTTAACACACAGGAGTGTGATTATATGATACAATGTCGGAACATCAATCAAATAAATATTCTAAACGCAGAGTCGCAAAGGCGCAGAGAAAAATATTGCTACATTCATAAATAACTGAAAATAAAATCTCTGCATCTCAGCGTCTCTGCGTTCAATCAAACAAATGTTCTAAACGTGTAACGAAAATTTAAACAGATGAAAAATAAACCAGGTTTAACTATTACTATCAATAGTTTTTCTTATAAAAAAGGAATACCTGCTGATGATTCCGGGAATGGCGGAGGTTTTGTATTCGATTGCAGAGCTTTACCAAATCCGGGAAGATACGAGGAATATAAATATCTAAGCGGAAAAGATAAAAAGGTTATTAATTTCTTAGAAAAGGAAACTGAAGTTGATAATTTTCTTAAAAACAGTTTTTTACTTATTGATCAATCTGTTGAAAAATATTTACAAAGAGGATTTACAAGTTTGAGTGTAAATTTCGGATGTACGGGTGGACAGCACAGATCGGTTTTCTGTGCCGAATCTCTTTCAAAACATCTATCCGAAAAGTTTGAAAAAATAAATATAGTTGTAACACATAAAGAAAAGGGGAATTGGAGTGATGGAGAGACTAAGAGACTAAGAGATGGAGAGACGGATTGAAGGTAAACCTGTAACCCGAAACATGGAATAGTCAGCGGGTAAGTCTATCTGGACCTTGACGGATGTTGCAACTTTTTCTGCAATTTAGAACAACTCAACCACTGACTTGGAAAAAACTTGGAACTTGGAACAAGAAACAAAAAACAAGAAACTATAAATAAGAAACCCGAAACCCACTCACCATGAAAGCAATGATTTTTGCAGCCGGAAAAGGAACCCGCCTACAACCTTTGACCGATACAATTCCCAAAGCACTTGTAAAAGTCAATGGAACTCCGATGCTTGAAATTCTTATCAGGAAATTGATTAAAAACGGCTTTGATGAAATTATCATCAACTTGCATCACTTTCCTGAGCAAATCATTGAATTTATTGGAAAGAAAAATTATTTTGGAATTAGAATTGAATTTTCCTTTGAAAAAGAAAAACTTTTAAATACTGGTGGTGGTTTGAAAAATGCAAAAGATTTTTTTAATGACGGAAAAGATTTCCTGCTTCATAATGTTGATATTATTTCAGATATTAATCTTAAAGAATTTTACAACATACATCTTAAAAACAAAGCTTTAATTACCTTAGCAGTTAAAAACAGGCAAACTTCTCGCTACCTTTTATTCGATGAAGATAATTTACTTGCAGGTTGGGAAAACATTAAAACCGGTGAAAAAATCATTTCGAGAAAGGACTATGAAAAGTTGATTCATCTTGCATTCAGCGGCATCCACATTATCAACCCAAAAGTTTTTAATCTGATCGATGAAACAGGTGATTTTTCAATTATTGATCTATACCTCAGGCTTGTAAAAAATCAAAAAATTATGGCTTATGATATTGGAAAAACATTTTGGATAGATATTGGAAAGCCGGAAGAATTAATTATTGCGGAAAAAAATTATAAATTAGCTCAAAATAATTAATAGTTAGTAAAGAAAATAAAAAGCCACAAATTCACAAATTATCTTATGAAGGATTCAGAACTGAAATATCTATTACAAAAAGATTAATTTTATTATCTGTGAATCTGTGGCGAATTTTATTACCCATTATGTTTCAATAAGAACCTATAGATTAAAAAATTAGAACCAAAAACATGGAAGCATTTTTAGAAAAGTCGGTTAAATATCTTTACAAAAAATATCACACAGATATCGACAAACTTTGTATTGTTCTTCCAAATCGAAGGGCGGGACTATTTTTTAAAAAATATCTTGCAAAAGAAATATCAAAAAACATCTGGTCACCGGCAATTTATTCAATAGAAGATTTTATATATAAATTTTCGGGCTACCAAAACATCGACAGAATTTCGCTGATCTTTGAATTTTATAATACTCACAAAGAAATTGAAAAAGATAAAGCACTTTCGTTTGATGATTTTCTTAGTTGGGCACAAGTTTTATTACACGATTTCAACGAAATAGATCAATATCTTGTCGAACCGGAAAAAATATTCAAGTATCTGACCGAAACAAAAGCTCTTGAAACATGGAATCTTAATCGTAGGCCTCTCACCGAATTTGAATTGAATTATCTGAAGTTTTTTAATTCGTTATTTGATTATTATAAAAATTTAAGAAACAGGCTTATTTCTCAAAAACTTGTTTATCAGGGCTTGGCTTACCGGATTTTTGCCGAAAACATTGAAACCTTCGCAAATTCAATTGAATCGAAAAAAATTATTTTTATTGGTTTTAATGCTTTGACAACCGTTGAAGAAAAAATTATTAAATATTTAAAAACAGAGGGAAAAGCTGAAATTCTGATTGATACTGACAGTTATTATATTGAAAATAAACAACAGGAAGCTGGAAACTTTTTAAGAAAATATCCTGATATTTTTCGCGAAAATGAAATTAAATGGATTTCAAATTATTTATCGGAAGATGAGAAAAAAATTGAAATAATCGGAGTGCCACAAAACATAGGGCAGGCAAAAGCAGCCGGACAAATATTACAAGAAAATATTGGCCACATCAATCTTGAAAAAACTGCAATTGTTTTAAATGATGAAAATTTATTGATCCCTGTTCTTAACTCTATTCCAAACGATATCAATGAGTTTAATGTAACTATGGGCTTACCAGCACAACACACTCCTCTGTTTACACTTTTTGATATTATTTTCAATTTACAGCAAAATTCAAGTAAACTTTCCAAACTAAATAACAAAAACAAACAACATTTTTTCGGAAAAGACATCATAAAATTATTACATCACCCTTTTATTAAAATCATCAGTTCAGATTCCAATTCAGGCAAAAATCCTGCTGAAAAAATAATTTTTGAAATTAGCACTTCAAATAAAATTTTTCTCACAAATGAAGACATAAAAAAGATTTTCGAGAATCATGGCATTGAGGATGATTCAATTATTGAGATTCTTTTTAGTTTTTGGAATGATAAACCACAGATAGCGCTTTCGTTTTTATCATCATTGATTGCAAAAATCAGGGATAAATTAATTGTCAGTGAAACCAAAAACACCGGGAATGAAGATCACTCTTCAAAAATTATTGAAATTGAATTCCTTTTTCATTTTTCAAAAATTATTAAGCGGATTAAAACTTTACAAGAAAAATACGGAAATATCGAACACATAAAAACCTTGAGAATTATTTTTAATCAGATTTCGAAATCCTCATCAATACCTTTTTATGGAGAACCTTTAAAAGGCCTTCAAATAATGGGAATGCTTGAAACACGGACAATTGATTTCGATACAATTATTATGCTCTCGGTTAATGACGATATAATTCCATCAGGAAAAAGTCAAAATTCATTCATTCCTTTTGATTTAAAAAAAGAATTCAAACTGCCGACCTATAAGGATCGCAATGCTATTTTTGCCTATCATTTTTATCGACTTTTGCAAAGGGCAAGAAACATTTTTCTGCTTTATAATACTGAACCCGGAAATCTTGGTGGTGGAGATAAAAGCCGGTTTTTAACCCAAATTGCTTATGAGTTCCCGGGTGTAAACAAAAATATCCGGATAACTGAAAAATTTCTTTCAACGCCAATAAAACATTTTCCAACGGAAAAAGATATTATAATTGAAAAAGATAATGAAATTGTTAATGCTTTAATTAACAAAGCTTCAAAAGGATTTTCGCCAAGTTCTTTAAATGCTTATCGCAATTGTAGTTTGCGATTTTATTTTCGCGAAATTGCAGGACTTTCTGAGGTTGATGAAATTGAAGAAACTATTGATGCCGCAACCCTCGGAACCGTGGTTCATGATGTTTTACAAAATCTTTTTGCCGATCATATTAATGTAGAAATCAAAGAAATTGACATTAAAGCTATGATTGCTAACATCGAAGCTGTAACAAATGAATCGTTTCAAAAGCATTTCTCGGGAGGAAATATTCATCATGGAAAAAATCTTTTGATCGTTAAAGTCGCCAATATTTTTATTAAAAGATTTCTTCAGCAGGAAAAGAAATTTTTAGAAAACAATAAAGTTGAAAATCGGCAATTAGTTATCAAATATCTTGAAAAAAACCTTGTAAGTTTTGTTAATATTGACGAAAGCAAGGAAAATTCCCTTCCGGTGAAAATAAAAATAAAAGGAGTTTGCGATCGTATCGACTTACTGGGAAATACATGGAGGATAATAGATTACAAAACAGGCCAGGTTCAACAAAATGAAATAAATATTAAAGACTGGGAAGATTTTGAAATAAGTAATAAGCACAATTTCAGCTTTCAATTGCTTTTATATGCGTATTTATTTTATGAAAATAATATAGAATTATTTAACAATAACACATATTCTTTAGAATCGGGAATATTTTCATTTCGAAATATTTCAAAAGGCCTGTTAAAAGTTACGCTCCCCGAAAAAGCAAATCTTGATAAAAATTCAATTCTCGATTTCAAAACTCTCGTTTTAAAACCTTTACTTTATGATATTTTCGATACAGAAATTCCATTTAAAAAAACTATAGAACTAAAATCCTGCACTTATTGTCCATTTGTTTCAATTTGTGGGAGGGAGTAAATATAATGTTTCGGGTTTCGAGTTTCGGGTTTTCGGTTTCAAGTTTCGGGTTACGGGTTAATGTTTACTAATACTCCATCACTCCAATACTCCATTACTCCATCATTCCATCATTCCATTACTCCATCACTCCATTATTCCATCACTCCATCACTCCATTACTCCATCTTTCCATCACTCCATTACTCCATCTCTCCATCATTCAATTTTAACAATTCACTTTGATAAGAAATCTCTGCATTATATTTTTTTAGCAGATCACCACCGAGAACACCATCAATTTCCGGGAGTTTAATAGTCGAATAAGTTTGATTTATGTGGCTCATATCCAAAACCACAGCTTTATATTTTTCAATTTTAATCTCTCCAATTTGAATACTATCAAGTTCAATTGCTTCGCTTTCAAGAGAATTTGTGCCCAGCCCTGTTGATAATTTTTCATTCTTTTCAAACTCCGAATTTTCATCCGAAACAAATCTCATTATCCTGTTTGAATCAAAAACCGTACGTGATGCACCCGTATCAATTATCATAAGGGCTTTTTGTTCATTAATTGTTATTTCTATCATTAAATGAAAACCATCATCTTCGATAGGAATTACTTTTATTGGAATTTCAGTAAACATTTCAATACTAAAAGTTAGGCTTCAATGCATATTTAACATAAAAGTCGTCAATATTTTTAACTACTTCTTTAGGTGAATCAACGAGAGTAAATATTTTCATATCATTAGAATGAATATTTTTTTCTTTTAATAATTTTTCTTCAATCCAATCAATTAGTCCTGACCAATAATCTTTTACAACAAGGATAATTGGAAAGCGAACTAATTTGTGGGTTTGAATTAAAGTAATTGCTTCAAATAATTCATCAAGTGTACCGAAACCTCCGGGTAAAACAACATACCCCTGCGAGTATTTCATAAACATAACTTTACGAACGAAAAAATTATCGAAATCAATAAGTTTGTCGGAATCGATAAACGAATTTGCTTTTTGTTCATAAGGCAAATTGATATTTAATCCCACCGATTTCCCTCCCGAAAAATGAGCTCCTTTGTTGGCAGCTTCCATAATTCCGGGCCCTCCACCTGTAATTATCCCAAAACCTTTCTTAATTAATAGATAGGCAATTTCTTCTGCAATTTTATAATATTTACTCGAAGGTTTTGTGCGTGCTGAACCAAAAACAGAAACACATGGGCCAATACGTGCAAGTTTTTCAAATCCTTCCACAAACTCGGAAATTACTTTAAAAATCTGCCACGAATCGTAAGTTTTTATTTGATTCCAGTCTTTTTCAACAAATGCTCTTCGTATTTTTTCTTCTTCTTCAAATTTTTTCATAAAAATTGTATTAAAACTAAAAAAAGAAAACCTTTTTTATTCATGATTATTTTTTACAAATGTAAAATTATTCTAAAACTACTGCTTAAAATTATTTTAAATTCATACCTGATAGAACATCAATAAATAACTTGCACTAAATACCAAACTAAAATTCCCTTGATTTTTCCCGAAAGGGATTTTCAGAAGATAGGATTAGTCAAAAAACGACATACAAAATTACAGTAACCTGGAGCAGTATGGTATTTACTGTTGAGATTTCTATATTACCGATGAAGGTAAATATTTTCTAAACCGGAATCCAATGATCTTAATAAATAGAGCAGTTTAAAACCCCCTCTTCAGATCCCCTCCATATTTGATTTTATCGGCTGTGATGTCGGGATCGTTTAGCCATTCAGGGACACCTGATTTTAACAGCTTACTTCTTTCGGCCTCAAGTTCATCTTCAGCATAACTATAGATCATTTCAGCTGAGATGACATTTGGCATGGCTTTGAGTTGCTTCAGCGACCTGATCTCTTCCTCTACACCCTCGCCTTCAATTGTGACTACGATCAGGCCTTTTTCGTTATGCAGATGGTATTCACAAAAATCACATTCTTTGATAGCCTGCATAACAGCCTCCAGATTTTCCTTTTTGGTTTTTACAACAACACTTGATATATTCATTTCTTTTTTTTTACAAAATTAAATATTTATAATTGAGACCACACCGAAAAGTGTTTTTTAGCCACTAAAACACAAAAATATCTACTCAATTTTCCAGAACATTATCAGGGCATCCTCAGCTGATGATATTATTTCATCTTTTGAAATAAATTGAATTCCGGTGAGGGTGTTTTTATGCCCTTTCAAGGTTTTCACTTCCTCTTTTGTTCCGGTATTTATAATGCGAATTCCATTGTCCTCGTTTGCCGAATATGCACCCAAAGTGCCATCTGAGCTAAGCCCGACACAATAAATCAGGAAATCTCCCTGAATATAATACGGATCATCAATATACCGCTTATAAATCCCAAGCCTTCGATCTTGTCCTCCACTGAGGATCACATCATTTTTATAATCTACCTGGTAAACATTGTCAACATTATTGCCCTCAAATTCTTTTATCAACTTACCATTTTCCGTATTAATCAGGGAAAGCACACCACTTTCGTCCGCAACAATTACTTCGGTGTGATCTTCATTCAGGCAAAAGTCAGAAAACGAATACGACCTTACCTGAATCCTATAAATGATTTTATTCTCCTTCAGATCGAATAAAACAAGTTCATCGCTCAGCAAACCTAACAACACCTTCGTCTTGTCAATAAACCTTGCTTTTTTGATTAGCATCTTGTCTTTTTCCGAATCAATGACTTTAATAAAACTACCCTCAGAAATAAGGATTAAATCCCGGAAACCATGAATACCCTGAATAAGCAGTAATATTGTATCACCTATTTTATCAATTGAATAAACCTTGGGTGGAATATTTTCTCCCATAAAATCCTTAATAAAAGGAAGCCTAATTTGATCTGTACTTTGCTTATCCTTGATATCAAAAACATCTACCACTCCCTGATCAGTGGCAGCATATAGCAAATTGCTATCTATAACAAAGTCGGTAACCGATCCTGATGCCTGAAGAGTAAAATTGGGATTTTGAGCCATAGAAATATCCAATAAACACACCATTAAATTTAATATTAATAATGGTTTTAATATGAGGATACATTTATACATAACTATATTATAACTGATAATGCCTCCCAACCCTGCTTGGTTTACTTCACCCCTTCATCCATTACATCAGATAGGTTTGAGCTTGAACTTCCCTTACCTCTCCTAAAATCAGGATCAAAAAGATTTGAGATATCCACAGTTATTTCGGCCTGGGGTGCATGACACAATGTGCAATTAAACATTGCTGCACTCAGTTTGTCGCCGAGATTTTTTGCTACAACCTCATTTGCCTCAGCATCCACTTTATACAACTCTCCATCCAGAATGATTTCAGGCCTGTAATCGGTAAAATGGGTTTCGGGGACCGGTATAGCTTCAAAATGCTTTGACTTGTTGGGCATGTGACAGCGAAGGCATTCATTGTTGTCGATCTTTATCGGCAAAAGTCCTTTTGTTTTGTGGGGTATCATTGGAGGGGCATTCTCGAAAGCACGTTCATACAACTCGCTTTCACCCTCTTCCGTGTTCACATAAACCGGCATTTCTCCTAAAGGGCTTTCATCCGATAGCAATTCGGCACTTGCCATATTTATGTTTTCATCTGCTATCCATTCACCCGTTTTTTTATCGCTACTGCAAGCTGAAATTATCATTAATGCAATTACAGCGACTACCAAAAATTTCTTTTCCATGGCAACTCCTATTTTTTATAATTATTTATTGAATATTTTAATGAATTATCATTACATACTTCGATGCATTTACCGCAATTGGTACATTCTCCTGAATTTATCCTGCCTGATTCTATGGCTATATTTTTCAGAACCTGAACTTCCGGGCATACATCTTTACATTTCAAACAATTTGTACAATTTTCTTTAATATGATTTACTTTGATCAGGGAATACCTGCCGATGACAGAATAAAATGCACCCAATGGACACAAATATCCACACCAGCCATGGGATTTGATTCCAAAATCAAACAAAAACACTGCTACAATTACCAGCCATCCCAAGCCAAATCCGAAGATAATCCCACGGTGAAGCATTGTAACCGGATTGATAAACTCGAATGCAGCTACGCCCAGAATCGCAGAGAGTACTAAACCCAAAACCAGCACCCAATACCGGGTATTTCTTTTCGGGAATGAGTCATTTTCATTTTCACCAAACTTTAATTTCTTTCGGAGATTGTTGGCTAAATCCGTCACAATGTTGACAGGGCATACCCAACTGCAAAATCCTCTTCCACCTATCAAAGCATAAAATAAAAAAACGATAAAAGCCCCGACTAATAAATCAGTTGCTGCAAGAAAACCGGCAGCAAGCATTTGTATTGTTGAATGCGGGTCGGCCAGGTAAAACGATTCAAGAACAAAAGCAGCACTGTAGTTTCCCATCAGTAGCTTCCAGCCAAACCAGTTTGAACCGGCAAACAGAACCAGCAAAATAATTTGCACTATTCTTCTTGCGATCAAGAACCTGTTTCTAATCAGCCAGTTATTCATCAATCAGTGTTTCCAAGTCGTTCAAATAATCTTCAATAGCTCCATCAGGCTTCTCTTTAGCTTTTTTTTCATTCAAATTATGAAGCCTTTTTTCATCCCGTTTATCCCATCCTTTAATATAATGTTCACCTACTTTACCTGTTACTTTATCACGTGGTAATACGATGATGGCAGATTTTTCAGTAACACAAGCATGTTCGCAAAGCCCGCAACCCGTGCAAAGATCATTATGAACCTTCGGTTTCAAGAAAGCATGTTTACCTGTTCTTTCATTGCGTTCATATTCAAGGGTAATGGCTTTGTCAAGTAACGGGCAAGCCCTGTAACAGGCATCGCACTGGATACCCCAGAATGCAAGGCAGGTTTCCGTATCTAATATTGCCAGTCCCATCTTTGCTGAATTAATATCAGGTTCAGGAATTGTAGATCCTTCTTTGATTACAGAAACCCTTTTCATATCCAGTGCACCGGAAGGACAATCCGGCACACATGGAATATCAGGACACATATAACATGGCGTTTCTCTGGGTTCAAACCATGGCGTACCAATTGGCTGATTATCACCAATAACTCCAAGTTTAAGTGTATCGTAAGGGCAGGATTCTACACAAGTACCACATTTAACACAAGCTTTCAGGAATTCACTTTCATCCAGTGCTCCTGGTGGCCTCAAAGCAAAATCAGAAGATTTTGCCTCTTCAAGATATCCTCCCCACAGAGCACCACCCATACCAAAGAAACTAACGCCCTTTGCAATGTTTTTTATGGCATTCCTTCTGCTTAATACTTTCTTGTCCGAATTCATTTATGCTTTATAAACTTTAACAGCACATTTTTTAAAATCAGTTTGCTTTGATATCGGATCGGTAGCATCAAGGCAAACTTTGTTGATAAGTACCTTCTCATCGAACCAGGGTACATATATCAATCCTTTTGGCGGTCGGTTTCTTCCACGTGTTTCAATATGTGCTTTCACTTTCCCTCTTCTTGATTCGATCCAGATCAGGTCACCCTGAGATAATCCATAGCTTCTTGCATCATCAGGATTAATATAACAGAAAGCTTCCGGTACTGCTCTGTATAATTCCGGCACTCTCATGGTCATGGTACCGCTATGCCAGTGCTCAAGTACCCTGCCGGTTGATAACCAGAGTGGGTATTTATTATCCGGCATTTCGGGATGATCCATATATGGTCTGAAAAATATCTTCGCTTTGTTTGATAGATTCACTTTTCCTTTAGCGGCATCCGGTTTTTTTAGATTACCCTGTGGAATTGATTTTAGTGCTTTTCCATAAAATGCAAAATCACCTGTATTTGCTTTGCGGGCATAAGGATCATATTTTGAGTTAAACCTCCATTGTGTTTCTTTACCATCCACTACAGGCCATTTCAAGCCCCTGATTTTATGATAGGTGTCAAAATCAGCAAGATCATGCTGGCGGCCTTCACCAAATTTCCTGTATTCTTCCCACAAATATTTCTGAATAAAGAATCCATATCCTTCCCAAAGTTTTCCATCACTACCTTCAACTTGCCTGCTATCACCCATTGCTTCTGAATTTTGATAGCCCTCACCGATAGGATCATCCACAGCATAAGATTTTGCTTCTTTGTTGGCAAAAAGGACATCGTACAAGGTATCGTCAGGATCATATCCCATTTCTGAGGCATTACTCATAACATCAGGTAAGCCACCTTCCAAACCCGGAATATTTTGGGCATCCCACACATCCTTGATTTTAAATCGTTTTGACAATTCAACATATTGCCATGTGTCGGACATAGAATCCCCAATAGGGAGGACTTGCTGCTTCCAGTGTTGTGTCCGTCTTTCAGCATTGCCATAAGCTCCCCATTTTTCATAAATCATGGCAGTTGGTAGAACGAGGTCAGATACTTTTGCTGATACACCAGGATAACTATCGGTTGTAACGATGAAGTTATCCATATTTCTTGCGGCTTTTAGCCAGTGATTGGCATTTGCTGAACACATGAACGGATTACAAACGTTAACCCATGCAAATTTTACTTTTCCATCTTCCAGGTCCCGAAGTATTTTCATAATATGTGAACCCACTTTTGGATTGAGTGTTCCCTTTGGGATTTTCCACAATTTCTCGGATATTTCCCGATGTTTTGGGCTTTTTACGACCATATCGGCGGGTAGCCTGTGGGAAAAGGTCCCTACCTCGCGGGCAGTACCGCAGGCAGAAGGCTGTCCTGTTAGGCTGAAGGCTCCATTGCCGGGTTTCGATTGCTTGCCCAGAAGCAAATGCACCATATATGCCTGCTCGTTTACCCAAACTCCACGAGTATGCTGATTCATTCCCATGGTCCAGAAAGAGACAACTTTCCTTGGCTTGTTTACATAATAGCTTGAAAGAAGTTTAAGTTTAACCTTGAAACTATTCAATGTTTCATCGGGATCCCCTTTAGATATCTTTGCAACATAATCAAGGTTATAAGGTTCGAGGGCTTTTTTAAATTCATCGAATGAAATGGCCCAGTGTTTTCCGGCTGATGCGTTGTTTTTCATCTGTAGGGTATCCCCGGCTTTATGGCCAAGATACCCCAGGGTAACACCTTCTTCCTCGGAAATAACTTTTGATACTTCTTTTTTGACAGTTTCCCGTTCCTCATCCGTAAATTTCGAATGGTCCGGTTTTCTCATTCCGTAACCTGTATCTACAGGGCCGGTAACAAATTGTGTATATTTATCAACAAAATTCTGGTCAATAGAATCTGGATTGTTGTAAACGATTTCATGCGCAATATAATTCCAGATAGCAAGGTCGGTATGAGGTTTGAAGACAATTTCTATATCAGAGAGATCAGAACACCTGTTTGTGAAAGTTGTAAGGTTTACAACCTTTACATTTTTAGGATCGGCAAGTTTTCTGTCTGTAACCCTTGACCATAAGATCGGGTGCATCTCGGCCATATTGGCCCCCCAAAGCACAACGGTATCGGTCAATTCAATATCATCATAACAACCTGCAGGTTCATCAATCCCGAAAGTTTGGATAAATGCACCAACGGCAGAAGCCATACAATGTCTGGCATTAGGGTCAATGTTGTTTGACCTGAAACCGGCCTTCATCAATTTGACCATTGCGTATCCTTCCTGCACGGTGTATTGTCCGGAACCAAAAACAGCAATTCCGGTTGGACCCAATTCCTTAAGGGATTTCCGTACTTGCTTCTCCATTTCATCATAAGCCTTTTTCCAACTTACGGGTTTGAACTTTCCATTTTTGCTGAAATTGCCACTATTATCTACACGCATCAGAGGTTGCTTCAACCTGTCAGCGCCGTACATGATTTTGGCATTAAAATACCCTTTGATGCAATTCAACCCCCGGTTAACCGGGGCAGCGGGATCGCCTTTTACGGCGACAATTCTATCATCTTTGGTGGCTACCATGATCCCGCATCCGGTACCGCAAAAACGACACACGGATTTATCCCATCGCCAGCCACCTTCAGCTTTTTCTCCAGCTGCTTTCACCGATAATGGAATACTTATACCAATAGCAGTTGCTGCTGCAGCAACTGCCGAACTTTTTACAAAATCTCTTCTTGTTATACTCATGTTTCTTTTATTTTAACAAGTGATTTATTGATGACCTGAGTGATCGGGCCAAAAAAAATAAAACAGGAGCATAGTTTCATCCATACTCCTGTTTAAAAATATTTCTATTACTGTGAATATCTCTGACGAAATTGTTTAGCAGCTTCTTTACGCTTTTTCACTTCTTCCGGGTCCACTTTACCCAGGAACCATTTATGCATTTCGCTGTTAAGTATTTTATCAAGGGCTTTCTGAACTTCAGCAGCTTCTTTAGCTTTTCCGTGTTTTTTGCCTTCTGCTATAAGTTCTTTAATTTCCGGAACCATTTCCATGTAGAACCTTTCAGCCAGGTCGTAGTTACCATGCCATTGTGTATAATCGGGTCCCATCATTGAGGCACCCATTCTTGCACGGCGGCCTTCATGATGCCATAAGTAGAAATAGGTCCATTCAATCTTATCATCAAAGGCTGTAGGAGTAATCAGGCCTTTAGCTTTTAATAATTTCATGAGAGCTAAAGCCGGCTTTCCATACTTCTCATTATAAAGGCCAACTTGATTATCATACTGGGTATAGAAGCTGGTGATATATCCATCGGAATGGCATTGAGAACATACATTCATCATATTTTTCCTTCTTTGTTCCCATGTAAGGAAATCATCCGGGAACGGAATTCCTTTAGCTTGATATTTTGCCAACTCAGCAGCATCGATTTTTTCTGAAACTTTTGGTCTCAGGGTCCAACTGATCCTGTCTCCAATATCATGTGTAATTGGTTGATCAGGAGTAGCGCTCACGTGACAAGTGGCACATGTAGGAGCTGCTGAATAATCTTCACCAACAATCCAGGGATGTGCATCGAGATTCATTTTATCTTTATGAGCATGGAAATTAATACCATGTTTTGATTCATTATAAATCTCAAGCTGAGGATGATCCGGCCCCATGTGGCACTTACCACAGTTCTCAGGTTGACGAACCTGCTCCACTGAAAAATGATGCCTGTTGTGACATGCCGAACATGCCCCTTTCGAACCATCCATGTTAACACGTCCCATACCTGTGTTGGGCCATGTTTTCGGATCAAGTTGTAAGATACCGTCATCATCATATACTGGATTTCCTGCTTCATCTTTTACAGCCTCAACTTTTGATCCGTGACATTGCCAGCAACCTGAAGCTGCAGCAGGGTTTGATCCGTTGTTAAAGTCAGTATGCCCTTCAACAACTTCTGCCAAAACATTATCAAGTGATCCCATTATCATTCCTGCATCGGCATGATGACTTGTAGTAAATTCTTCTGCTTCCAGTTCGTGACACTCAGCGCAGTCTTTCGGAGTAACTATGGTTGCTATAATACTTCCTTCGTGCTCATACGCATCCACTTCACCTTTTTCAGCTTCATGACATTCGAGGCAGCCTACACCTACTTCTGCATGTTTACTATCTTTCCATTGTTCAACAATTACTTTTCCGACACCTTTTTCACTATGACAGCTAATACAGTGTTTTGTGTCGGCATCCACCATAGGAGATGCCTTAAAACCCGGCATTGATCTCTCTGTTTCTTTCCAGAGAGCCATGAGTAATACGATTAAAAATACAATACTCAGAATGCCGATTATTGTTCTTTTTGTGTTTAAACTTGTTGCCATTTCTTTATTTTTTTATTTTTAATTTCTATTTGTTTATTATTAATGACCAAATACTTCCCATATCAGGAATCCATTGATGGTTAACATACCTACCAAACCAATCCAGAACCCGACTTCTTTCCCGGGGAAATTCTTCTCGAATACCTTATCGATGAAGGGCCACAGAAACAAAATCAGGATAAAGATCATAGGTAAGAGTACACCTACAGTAAGAGAGGTGATTTTCAACCAACGGAAAACCGGGAAAAAATACCATTCGGGTTTTATATGTAAGGGCGTGACATTAGGATTTGCCGGATCGCCCAGTTGGGCCGGGAACAAAAGAGACAATGTTACAAGGATTACCATAATAATGCTAACCATTATCAATTCTGTGAACACATGGTCAGGATAAAGAGGGAAGCTCTTTTTCTCCAGCTTTTCGTCCCCTTTGAATTTCAATTCGCTAACTCCATGAGCCCTGATAAGATATACATGAATACTAATTGCTATCACTGTAAATATAGGGAGTAAAACTACATGAAACAAATAGAACCTTGTTAAAGTGTTTTGCCCTATTTCAGACCCTCCCCTCATAAAGTCGGCAATCCATTCTCCGATAAAAGGAGTTGCCCCTGCGATACCGGTTCCTACTTTCATTGCCCAATATGACATTTGATCATAAACGAGGGAATAACCTGTAAAACCGAACATCAGGGTTAAAAGGAACAGAGAAACCCCAAAGAACCAGTTAATGTCTCTGGGTTTACGATATGTTTGTGTAAAGAACACTCTCATCATATGTAACAGCAAAGTAGCGATCATTAAATTGGATGACCAACGATGAATGCTCCTAATCAGCCAACCAAACGTTGCAGTGTTTGAGATATAATTTATACTTTCATAAGCTTCATCAGGTTCCGGTACATAATAGAATATTAACATCACACCTGTGATAACCTGAACTACAAAAAGATAGAGTGGAGTACCTCCCAAAGCCCACCACCACCTCTTCAGATGGTTTGGGATAGGCTCTGAGGAAATCTTTATTATCGCATCCTGATCAATTGGAAACGATTCATTAAACCATTTTTTAAATCCCATGATTAACCCTCCGTATCTTTAAAGTAAATGAATACATTATCACCTTCAATTTCTACTTTATAAGAATCAAGCGGCTTGGGCGGTGGCCCGCCCAATACGTTCCCATCCTTATCGAAACGTCCTGCATGGCATGGACAGTAAAATTCTTTTTTGTCCTTTTGCCAATAAACCGAACAACCCAAGTGAGTACATACGGTTGAGAGTGCTTTTACTTCCCGTTCACCGGTCCTGACGATCATAAGGTCTTTCCCCCTCAAATCCTGGAACTTTTTTGTTGCATTTATCGGAAGCTCTTCGAGGTTTACGGTGAATATCCTTCTTTGGACTTCCTGCTTAACCGGTGTAATAAACCGGAAACCGATGGCTGTGATTCCTGCAAAGGCAGCCCCCAAAGGGATAAATGCGAATAAATTTTTTATTGCATCACGTCTTTCCATTTTTTAAAGTTTTTTATTTACTTTGAAAAAAAGTTGGGTTAAATACTAACATTACCCATCCCCAATTATTAGTTTGCTTGTTTCCGCTAGCAACATTTTTTAAGGCATCCATTGATTCTGTTGCAAACATCTGTGAATAACCGGCTTTTACGACCATATTTTTTGCGAAAGCATAACCAACAGTAAAATCAAGCTCAAGGCCAAGATTATTACTCATAGTTGCTTTAGTATCAGTAGATTTCCAGTCGTGAAGATCGGCAGCTGTCCGAAAGGAATGTGGGATAAGCATGGCCGAGAATTTTCCCTTTTTATACTTAATTGGTACATAAATATCAATTAATCCGACAGAGTTACCATGATTTCCAACATAGAAATAATCCATCCAGCCGTTAAATTTATGATTGGTTCCATATAATGGCGTAAAAGCTTTGTTTTTATCACCCGCATCAACCTGACTGTTACCGGAAAGATATTCAAAACCAAGGCCGACAGAGAAGTTATCATTTGCCTGATAGTTTATGTTTGTCGACAAATACATAGCACTCAATTTAGTAAGTTTTTCACCGGCATTAAGTGTACCACTTCCGGGTTTTAGTTTACCCATCTGTAAATAAATAGCAGCATTGGCCGAAAACTTTCCATCTTTAAAAGTAATCCTTGGCCCGATAGTTTGCGAATATGCAATTTTTTGTTTCACATCATTTGTATCTGTATTATCCGAATATGCAATTCCGTTGTTTAAAGCAAGTAAACTAAGACTTACTTTATCAAAACTCCTGTGCCACCACAAATATTGAAATGATTTGTAGTTGTTCAGAGTATAATCATTCCCAAAAAGACTGGCTTTATCCTGGTTAAATGCAAACCCTACATTGATGTCGCATTTTTCCCTGGGGGCGATTTTTAGGATAGCAGCATCATGGCTTCTGCCTTGCTGCGCCCAGCCAACACTCCCGAAAATACGCTGGTCATCGTAAACGATTTCCTGCCGTCCGACTTTTACTGAGAATTTTTCGCTAAATATCATTTCACCCCAAGCTTCGTGAATCGAAGCACCATTGACATCAGACTGGTTTAATTGCAACACATCTCCCCAAACCATAATGTTTTGCACACTAAATCCGGCTTTGAATTTACTGTCTGCATATTTGAGGTTAAACCTTGTTCGCTGAGAAGTAAAGGTTGCAGCATCTGCATCTTTAAGACTAAGTGTTTTATAACCGTGTCTGTACTCAAAACGTGGACGTAATTGTCCTGACACTGTAACTGATTGAGCAAAAGAATCAACCGTTAAGAAAATAAAAACCAGTAAAATCCCAACTGTCATTAATAAATTTTTCTTTTTCATCCGTTTTTTGTTTTAATTATTATTTGATTGAATTAATAAAATATTATACATATATAAATTATGGTTCTCAATTAATTTTTGGCACACATTAAATACTATTTATTAATTTTTTATCAAGATCAACAATCGATTCAATTGTGATTGACTTCATATAATTATTTATTTTGTTTCCTAATTCTGTCCATACTTGCATTGGAGCGCATCCTCCTTTTCGATCACATCCCATTGAGTGATCTAAACATTCAATAATCTTATTACCAGGAGTAAATATACTATAAATATCAAACAAAGTGATTTCATTTGTTGGTCTTGTAAGCATATATCCACTTCTTTTTTTTGAAATATTTTTTATTAGATTTCCTTTTTTTAAACCTAAAATTACCTGATCAAGATATTTTTCTGAAATACCTTGCTCTCTTGCAATATCTTTTTGCAAAACATTATGCTTTTCATCAGAATTAGTTGCCAATTCTAATAAAACCCTTAATCCATATCTTGTTTTGGAATTTATTTTCACAAACTTTACAAAAATCTAAATTATTACTAAACAATCTTTTTACATAATTATTAATTTCCTACTGCAAAGGTAGGATATTTTTTAAAAAAACAAAAAAACATTGAAATTTATATTTAATCTAAATAAGACAATGTTTTCGTTCAAAACATACTATACTTTCAATTTTGAGGGAAAAACAATCGTAAATTAAATACTTTCTTCTATCTAAAAATATAATCCTGTAAAATTTAGTTTTTTAGCAAACAATTTGTCATGCAATTATCAGTCGTCAGCCTCCAGTAAAATATTCATTTCTATAAAAAATTCCCTATTAAACAAAAAACAGTAAATTTGTCAATAGAAAGAATTAGATTTTGATGATAATTATCCAAAATACAATCCATACTAGAAAAAACAGAATTATTTTTGTTTTAGCTTTTTTAATTTCACTGGCATTTCAGAACTCGATTTGTGCACAATATGCTGAAAGAGAATTATATAATTCTGATTTATGTCTGTTGATAAGAACGGTTAAATCAATTGAAAGTACATCCATTATACCAAATTTTGAATTGGATAGATATTATAATTTACAAAACTTTGTTTGTTTAAACACAGATGATCCCGGGGAAATTTCCGGAACAATAACTGACTCTGAAACGACTGATCCAATAGAAGGTGCATTAATTATCGTTGAAGGTACTACTTTTTCAGCCACAAGCGGAGCAAACGGGAAATATTCAATTGAAGATATTCCGGTGGGTATATACGATGTAACAGCAACTGCAGACGGATATAATCCTGAAACAAAAATGGCTCAGCAAGTTATTTCCGGTGAAACTACTTTTATTGATTTTGCTTTGATAAGAATTCCGGGAATAATTACAGGAACAATCACAGATTCTGAAACATTAAATCCTATTGAAGGAGTAATTGTCAGACTTGAAGGCACAATATATAATGCAACAACAGGAGAAGATGGAACTTATGAGATTACCGGTATTTACCCGGGAACTTATGATATTATGGCCACTGCTGATAATTATTATCCTCAAACAAAAACGGAACGAGAAGTTATTTCAGGAGAAACTACTGTAATTGATTTTGCATTGATTATGATTCCGGGAATAATTTCAGGAACAGTTTTAGATTCTGAAACTTTAAATCCTATTGAAGGTGCAATTATTACACTTGAAAGCACAATATATACTGCAACAACAGGAGAAGATGGAACTTATTTGATTATTGATATTTACCCGGGAACTTATGATGTTACAACCACTGCTGATAATTATTATCCTCAAACAAAAACGGAACAAGAAGTTATTTCCGGAGCAACTACAATAATTGATTTTGCTCTTGAACCTTTACCGGGAATAATTAGCGGAATTGTAATCAATTCAGAATTTTTATTTCCAATTGAAGGTGCAATAATTACGATAGAAGGCACAACCTATTCTGCACAAAGCATTACGGATGGAACATTTTTAATCGAAGATATTATCCCCGGAACATACAATATAACTGCAACAGCTGATACATATTATCCTAAAACCTTAACCGGCCAGGTAGTAATATCCGAACAAACAACAATTGTCAATTTTACCCTTGACGAAATTCCAACCGGAACAATATCAGGAACTGTAATTGACTCAGAGACATTAAACCCTATCCAAGATGTTGAAATTACAGTCGAAGGTACTTTATATTCTGCTACTACTAATTCAAACGGAAATTATATTATTGATAATGTTGCAATTGGCACATATTCGGTAATTGCCACAGGGAATGGATATTATCCCAAAATAATACCTGATCAAGAGGTTATAAGCGATCAGACCACAATAGTAAATTTCAGTCTTTTTAAGATTCCATCCGGATCAATTGCCGGTGTTATTACCGAATCAGGTACGGGAAATCCAATTGAAGGAGCTGTAATTTCAGTGCTTGGCACCTTATATTCAGCAATAAGTAATGAAGCAGGAGAATATCTTATTGAAGATGTTGGTATGGGTATTTACTCTGTAACAGCAATAGCCGGTGGATATTATCCTGATACAATCTATAATCAGGAAGTGTTTGAAGGTGAGATAACTTTAATTGATTTCTCCCTTTTACAAAAACCTCCCTCCGGATCAATTGCCGGAACAATTATTGATTTAATAACTTTTATCCCCATTGAAGGTGCAATAGTTACAATTGAAGAAACATTACAAACAGCCATTTCAGGAGAAGATGGAATGTATTCCATTGTAGATATTGAAATTGGAAGTTATACTATTACAGCTGATGCAAATGGATATTATCCTGATACAAAAGTAAATCAGCAGATTTTCGAAGGAGAAACAACAATAGTCAACTTCTTTCTTGAAGAAATGCCAACCGGAACATTTTCCGGAACGGTAAACGATCTTAATACAGGTATTCCTATCGAAGGTGCTGAAATATCTGTTGAGAAAGAAGGACTTATTAATTATATAACAATAACCGGATCAGATGGAACTTATACAATTATTGATGCCGAAATAGGTATTTATAATGTAACAGCAACTGCTAACGGATATTATTCTGAAACTAAACCAGATCAGGAAGTATTAGCCGAAGAAACTACAATTGTTGACTTCTCTCTCGTAACAATTCCAACCGGAACAATAGCAGGAAGTGTAATTGATCAAGATACTTTTCTGGGAATTGAAGGTGCCGAAATAATAGTAGAAGGCACTGAATATTCCGCAATTACTAACTCAGATGGAACATTTACAATACCTGAAGTTGAAATAGGAACTTATGATGTTACGGCAAGTGCAGAAGGATATATTTCTAAAACAAAAACAAATCAGGAAGTTGTTGCAGGAGAAACAACAATAATTATTTTTCAACTTGGAGCTATTCCAACCGGAGCTATTGCCGGAACAGTGATTGATTCGGAAAACCTGGCAGGAATTGAAGGAGTAGAAATTACAGTTGTCGGTACTCCATATTCAACAATAAGCGGGTCGGATGGAACATATTCAATTGAAAATGTTGAAATTGGAGAATATTCCGTAACTGCAATCGCAGATGGATATTTTCCTGATATAAAACATGGTCAGAAGGTAATTCAAGATCAGATAACCACTATTGATTTTGCACTTGTTCCCCTCCCAACTACAGGTACAATATTAGGAATTGTTACAGATTCAATAACAACAATTCCGATTGAGGGTGCTATAATTTCTGTTGAAGGCACTTCATACACTGCTATAACTAATTCAGACGGTGAATATACGATTTCGGAAGTTATTCCGGGAATTTATAATATAACCTCAACAGCATCCGGGTATAAACCAAAAACAATTTCAAATGCTGTTGTAATTGCAGGGGAAATAACTATTGCAGATTTTGAACTTGCTCCAATTTCCGGTATAATTAACGGAACTATTACCAATTTTCTAACTTCTAATCCAATAGAAGGAGCTATTATTTTTGCTGTTGGTAATTCAACCTATCAGGGAATTTCCGGAGAAGACGGTACATATTCAATATCAAATATTAATCCGGGAGTTTATAATGTTACGGCATCTGCTGATGGGTATTATCCTAAAACAGAAGCTAATGTAGAAGTTAATTTTAGCGAAATAACATTGGTTGATTTTGCTTTAGTGCCAATTTCCGGTTCAATCTCCGGTAAGGTAAGTGATTATGAATCTTTCGAAGGAATTGAAGGAGCAGAAATTAATGCTGTTGGTATCTCATCTGTTTATTCAACAATTTCAGGTACTGATGGTTTGTATTTAATAAACAATGTTGACCCGGGATTCTATGATGTAACGGCAAGTGCAGTTGGTTATACATCTGAAACAAAAACCAATCAGGAAGTATTCATAAATCAGATAACATTTATTGATTTTTCACTTTTTTCCGTTCCTTTATTAATTGCTGATTTTTCGTTTGATACAGTCTGTAATGGTGCTAATACAAAATTCACAGATCATTCAACAGGAAGTGGAATAAATATTAATCAATGGAAATGGGATTTTGGTGATGGAACTAATCTGGAATATTTACAATTTGAAGAAAACATCTATCACAATTATTTAAACAATGGTACCTTTGAAGTTTCTCTAATAATTATTTCTTCATATTCATCTATTGAAGTTAGCGATACGATAAGAAAAAATGTGGAAGTAAAAGAAAGGCCTATTGCCGGATTTGTATGTGATTCGGTGTGTAGTGGGAGCCAAACAACTTTTATTGATCAATCAATTAGTTTTAACGACCCTATTATTACATGGAATTGGGATTTCGGGAATGGAAGCACATCAAGTGTAAAAGACCCTACATATAAATATAACACACCGGGACGATATGATGTTCAACTTATTGTGGAATCATCCAATTCCTGCAAAGACACAATTTCAAATCAGGTGTTGGTGTATTCTTTACCACAGGCTTCTTTCACAAATTTTGTACCCTGCATTGATCAGGCAACTTATTTTGAAGATTTAACAATCGTCGATTCTATTTCCATCACAGAATGGAACTGGAATTTTGGCGATCCATCATCATCGGCGGATACTTCTACCGAACAAAACCCAAATTATGTTTACAACAGGGTTGGCACTTACGAAATTAGTCTTAGTGTAACTGACTCGGTTGGTTGTATGGATAATGCAAAAAAAACAATAACTGTATATCCGATTCCTTTTAGTTCTTTTTCACTAGATACTAATTACCAGGAAATTAGTGGCCAGGTGAAATTTATTAACGAGTCTGCTTTTGGTAAAACATTTTTTTGGGATTTTGGAAACGGCGAAACTTCAACAGAAAGCGATCCGGTTACCAGATTTCTCGACGATTTTAACTATCTAATAAGTCTAATAGCTTATAATGAATATAATTGTACTGATACATCTTTTTATAACTACGAAGTTAGCATCAAGACATTATTTGTCCCAAATGCTTTCGCTCCCGAAGACCAAAATCCTGAGGTAAGTGTTTTTAAACCCAAAGGCGTTAATCTTTCTGAATATTTATTAGAAGTTTACGACTATAACGGCGTTTTATTATGGTATTCAGCCGAATTGGATTCCGAGGGAATGCCTGCCGAAGGCTGGGATGGTTTTTATAAAGGGAAATTGATGCCCCAGGGTATGTATTATTGGAGAATTATTGCAACCTTCGATGACGGGACAAAATGGACAGGCTCCGACAATGGAATTGATAAAACAGGCAATCATGGGACGTTTATGTTAATACGGTAAAGGATAGAAACATGAAGATAAAAGCTGGGTGCTGGATATTTATCCACCGAAAATTTATTGTAGGTGGACTGGATGCTGGATACTGGATACTTGAAACCCGAAACTTGAAACCCAAAACCTGAAATCCGCAACTTATGCCAATATTTCTTAAAAACGCATTATATATTGATCCTAAATCATTAGAATTTATTTCTTCTAATATCGAAGTGGAAGAAGGAACAACCAGTAAAATTTCTTTTCATTCGGAATTGCCTGATAACAGCAAACTAAAGAATTACGAAATTATTGATTGCAAAGGAATGCTCGTAACAAAATCTTTTGCCATCGCTCATCATCATGCTTATTCTGCATTAGCAAGAGGTATGCCGGCACCAAAAAAAACACCTCATAATTTCCTTGAAATATTAAAATATATTTGGTGGAATATTGATAAAAAGCTTGATAAAGACATGATCAGGGCAAGTGCTTTGGTTACTGCTTTGGCATGTGCTAAAAATGGAGTTACGTTTGTAATAGACCACCATGCTTCACCTAATTTTATTGACAACTCTCTTGAAATTATCGCAGAAGCTTTTGATGAAGTCGGTATTTCGCACCTTTTATGTTACGAAATTTCAGATCGTGATGGTAAGGAAATAGCTGAAAAAGGATTAGCCGAAACAAAATCTTACCTTAGAAATAATCAGGGATTAGTTGGGCTACATGCTTCATTCACTGTTAATAACAGCACCATGAAAAAAGCTGCTGACCTGATAAATGAATTTGATTCGGGAGTTCACATCCACGTTGCCGAGGATTTAATGGACGAATCAGACTGCGAAAAAAAACATGGAAAACGTGTGATTGAAAGATTAAACGATTTCGGATTACTCAATTCATCGAAATCAATTCTTGCTCATTGCATTCATTTAAACGATAATGAAAGAAAAATTGTAGAGCAATCAAAAGCTTATGTGGTTCAAAACACCGAAAGCAACCTGAATAATAAAGTAGGATTTTTTAATTCCCGCGGGCTTGGAAATAATATTATGATAGGAACCGATGGAATGCACAGCGATGTTTTAAGAAGCTCAAAAGCTGCATTTTTTGTTGGACAAGAATTTGATAACATCTCTTATCTTTCTGCTTATGAACGATTCAGAAACGTTCACAATTATTTAAAACTTAACAATTTCAAAGGTGATGAAGAAAATAATCTTGTTGTGATTGATTACGACACACCAACTGAAATTAATTCTGATAATTTCCTCGGACATTATATTTTCGGATTGGAATCAAGACAATTCCGGCATGTTATCTCCTCGGGGCAACTTATCGTTAAAGATTATAAGATTCAAACTGTTGACGAAAAAGAGATTCTTTCTTTTTCAAAAAATCAGGGGAATAGGTTGTTTAGAAGGCTTCTTAAGGAATAATGGGCTGGTGGAGTTGTGGAGAGATGGGGTGATTTTAATTTGCGAAAATTTAGTCGTTGATTACAAGTTGTTATCCACAACTTTTTTTCCACAAGCTGTAGTTTCCAAGCTTTGCTTTGAATAGCTTAAAATCGCCATTATGATCTGTTGTGCCATAATACTTAAAGATAGTATCTTCATTTTTAGTGAGCGAAATTGTTGCTCCGGGAAGAGTCTTTAAGTTAGTACTATCTGCTAATGCTCCTGAAACTGTGTAATCTTGTGCTTGAAGTGTTGAGATACACCAAAATATACAGACGAGAAGATAGGTTAACTCATCCATGATAAAGGACTTTGTTAATCTGACCTCTGTTTTGATGGAAATGTTTATTTAATTAGCAATTGGCTTAAGACTAACTTTAAACCATGTTTTAATAGGTTCTGATAGAGCGGAATGCAGCCCTATATTACCAGTTCCGCTACCTCCCCCTTGTCGTCCACCACTACCTTTTCCTCCACCGGACCTGCCTCCGCCCCGCATTCCTCCTCCAGCACCTTTCTTGCCTCCTGGGTTTCCTTGCGATGAGCTTGCGTAACTCATTTCTATAAATCCGGAATTAATCCCGATGGAGAAAATACTGTCATTATATTTTTCTTCAGTAAATATCTTTTCAATTGGTATAACGGCTTTGTAATGTAAGATGTTCAATGTGTCAAAGGAAATTGATACTTGTATATCACATTTCTCAAGCTCCAAATTGACAAGCGTTTGACTATTTTTTCCATCCATCCCAATCAAAGTCATATTTTTTAGAGACATTTGGTATTGCTTATGGAGTTGTCCCATTTGTCTTTTTTCTTTGTCCTGTGAATTCAAATTAACCTGTCCATATTGCCTCCCGCTTTCTCTCTTAAAACTACTACTCCCAAACTGTTTCTGTGGGAAAATAATTCCCTTATCCTTATTTCTTCCTCCTTTCTGATCCAACCAAAGCGTGAACCCTAACTTGAGTATTTTCACTTGAGCTGCATAATCAATAATAGCTATGTGCACAAAAATATTGCTATCATTATTATAAATGTCATACATAATTTTCCCATTGCTGTCGTAGTATCTAAGAGTAGCAGCTATAGGTTCGACTTTAGATTGATAAAGAGGTAACTTAACACACGATGATACTAATATAATACTCATTGTGATTGGGATAATATACCTGATTTTTTTCATAAACATTTATATTTAAATTTCTTTCACTTCAAGAAAAAGAGTATCAGAGTTTATACCGGTAAATATTCCAAGGCCATTTTCAATATTAGTCAATGGCTCAGTCAGGTTTAATGAACTTTGACTGACATTTTCATAAAGATTTACATATTCCTCATTTACTTTATAAATAATGACTTTGTATGACCCAAAGAATACAAGGTGTTGCCTGGTATCGAGATTATAGGAATTTACTGATACCGGATCTGTGGATACTTTTTGAAACTGATCGAAATTTTCCGAATTCATATTCTCATTAATAGGATCATAGGTAGATTCCAAATATTCTACAACAATCAGATAGTAGGTATTGTCGGGATTTTCCCAGGTGATGGTCATGGGATCTTGTATAGAGCCAGGCCCCATGACAGTTGGATCAATTCGAAGAGTAGTTGAGCTTAATCCTACATTAACAGGCTGGGAGGGGATGGATGTGGTAGAAGTTATTGTGTATCCATTATAACTGAAATACAAGTTATACGATCCCCCTGCCGTTGCTGTCAAAGCCGAATCTAAACTTACATATTTCCCTGGCTCATCGCTTACCGGTGTAAGTAAATAATCCGCTCCATTATAATTGATATACACCTCGGCTGTGTCAATGGTCAGTGACCCAGTATATTCGTCCTCGGAAAAGGGAAGCATCTTTGAAAGCTTAACAGATACTTCCTTACCTGGTTCTAAAAATGCTTCAACAACAGGCACATCACTATCATCATCTATAGTTATTATTTCTTTAGTACAAGCATTTAAAATTGCCAGTAGAGCAAAAGCAACTGAATAGATTATTTTTTTCATTTTATCTAAGTTTTAATGATAATGTCACACTTGGTGTAAGTCCAAGAAGTGACACATTTGTTTCAATAAGTTCTCCGTCTTCAACTTCAAACTCATTATACCAAATATTTTTTCTGTTGTACAAATTAAAAATTGAAAAGCCCAAACTTCCCTTACCGGTTTCCCCCATGTTAAAATCAAGGGTGGCAGAAATATCTAAACGGTGATAATCAGGATATCGAACACTATTTCTGTCACCTATGTTTAGAAAATCCTCGGTGCTTCCGTCCAATAAGGTTACTGTATATCCTCCCAATGGTTCTGTATATGGTTTACCTGTAGCATATATCCAGGTGGCAGCGAATGTCCATTTCTTGTATTTATAAGTATTGACAATCTTAAACTCATGTGTAACATCATGATTTGCATAAAATGGATTTTCTCCATAGATAGGAAAATCATAAAGTACTTCGCCAATTGTATAACCTAACCATCCATTGTATTTGCCAAACTTTTTTTGCAGTAGAAACTCTACTCCTTTTGCCACTCCGCTACCTTTGTAGAAAAACTCGTTAAAGTCCACATTATTAAAGGATGGAGTGAATTGTAAAGAGTACTCTGATAAACCTTTTAAATTTTTGAAATAGGCTTCTACATCAAACAGGTAGCCCTTGGTTTCAAAGCTGGCTCCTGCGATAAAATGTTCAGCAAAGCTGATTGGCACTGTATTATCATCCGCCAGCACCCAAAAATCGCGGCTTCCACTTGATATGTCATTTCTAATAATTCGGTTGGCAAATTGGTAATAATGTCCCCAGGCACCTTTCAGCGTGATCTTCTCTGTCAATTTGTAATGCAAAGATGCCCTTGGCTCATGGTACATTTTTCCGGTAACATTATAGTACGATGTGCGAATACCCGGCACCAATGTTAATTTATCGAATAATTTGATTCTGTCCTGAAAAAATGCAGATAGAACAGCTCCATTATTATGTCTTTCCTGAATTGTGATGGTATCATTTAGAAAGTAATCATAATCAATTGTGTAATGGGTTGCCTGAACACCAAATTCAAATTGATTGGATTTTCCCAGCTTCAGTTCATTGTTTAGCTTAAAAGTATAATCTCTTAAATTGTTATCTTCAATTGAACCTCTGTTTATTTCGTTAGTCTCCCCATTGGAATCTGTAATAACTCTGGAGTTTGTACGATCTCTATCACTAAAATAATTGGACATAGAAGCTAAGGTATTGGTATAAAATATGTCGCTCCATTTTCTCGACCATGTGGTACTCATTCCCCAACTCCCCCATTTGGTTATATCATTTACTCCACCGGAGATTGCAGTACCATTTCGTGTTCTACTTATAGTTCTGGAATTATCTAAATCATCTTGTCCATTAAAAAAACTATAGGAAATAATATCCTTATTGGTTGGTTTATAGGTTATTTTAGCATTCAGGTCATAAAAGTAGGATGAAGGAGTTGTAGATTCCATAGTTCGGGTACCTTTTCCTCCTGCTGGGCCGGGTGCAGTTGCCTCTTCTTCATTGGATTCATTAAAACTTTCAAATATATTGTTGTAAATAAAACTTTTCCATGATCGTCTTCCGGCAAGTAAAATGGTTATTTTATCTTTTATGGGTATTTCAGCAAATAGGTTAGCACTCAATAAGCCTATATCCCCACCTATATTGAAATTATTTTCATTGCCATCCTTCCCGACAATTTCCATTACACTGGAGATCCTTCCTCCAAATTGGGATTCAAAGCCTCCTTTATGCAACTGAACATCTTTTATTGCATTTGAGTTAAAAGCACTAAACATTCCAAATAGATGATCTACGTGATAAACCGAAAATCCATCGTAAAGAATTAGGTTTTGGTCGGGAGTTCCACCACGAACAAAAAGCCCTGATGATGCTTCATTACTGCCACTCACTCCGGGCAATAACTGAAAAGAACGAAAAATATCTTTTTCTCCAATATTGGGTAATTTGGCCATTTTTTTCGGAGATATTTTAACCACACTAATCTTTTCCGTACTTTGCATAAGGTCTTCTCTTTCTCCAACTACAACAACTTCTTCCAACGCGGTAGCAGTAGGTTTCAAATTAATAATCAGATTAGATGGATCCATCCCCGGATTTAGGTAATAAGTAGTGGATTTATATCCTATATAAGAGACTACCAGACAGGAGGTATCAGAAGGAACTTTGAATAATGTAAAATATCCGTCTATATTTGTAGTAGTTCCATTTTTAGTCCCTTTAACAGCGATAGTTGCGAAAGGCAATGATTCACCACTTTCAATATCTATAATTACACCGGAAACTGTAATGTTGGTTTTCTCAGCCGGGCCTTTATGTTTTGTATTAGCTAACTCCTCTTTTTTTGTTGATTCGGCCCTCTTTTCAAGATGCACCACCTCATTTTCGTCTATGTAAAATGAAAGAGTGGGTATATCAGCGCATATAGCTTTGAATGCCCGTTCTACAGTGGTTGCATTTCCAAAACGTCCACAGTCATCAAATTTATACCCAAAAGTTAAAGTGGAATCATAAAGAATCTTGATGCCATATTTGGTTTGAAAATCATTAAGTACTTTATTAAGGGGTGTTCCCCAATAGTACTCATTTATCCTTATTTCGTTTATGGACTGTGAATATATATTTTGGCTTAACGCTATTAGGAGTATGGTGATTATGACAATAACTGATTTTGATTTTTTCTTTTTCATTTCAATACCTATACATTTAAACTTTTGGCAAAATTCTACATCTATCAGGAGTGCAGGAAAAAAATTCAACCAAGGCCAGGATAAAATCAACCAATGGAATTTTGTCTTGAAATATAATTTTATAACATGATAAAAAAATCTCTTTGGTTTAAATTTTCTCAGCGTTGGTTGAAATAATTTTGATTAGAAAAAAAAGATTCGATAAATTAGCAAATTAAATATTTGTGTAATTATGAAAAACCAATATATCAATATAAAAATAGTACATCTTATCAGTTGGGGTTGCTACCTGACCTTACTCACTGTTTTTTTTACCAGTATGTTCAAATTTGAATTCGCTTTCTACAGAGCATTTCAAATGGTAATACTTCATGCGATTTTATTCTATTTTAATACTCTTGTACTTATGCCTTTGTTGGTGGAAAAACGTAAATATATATTATACTTTTCATCTATTGTCGTTCTTGTTATTGTAGCTGTTGGGACACTTTTTTTACTAAATTCTTATGTTAAACCCTTTGGAGATATTGTACCACAAGTTAAAGGCCTTCAACAAGACATCAAACATGATTTAATGGGAAGGCTGGGCGAAAAGGGGCAGGTAAGTTCTATTTTGTTAACGAGAAGTGTGCTGCGTAATTTTTCATCTACAATTGCCATTATTTTATTCAGTATAGTTTACAGAATGTTTTTTCAGAAGATTACGGAGGAAAAGAGGGAAGCAGCTTTACGCAATGAACATTTGCTTTCGGAAATGAAGTTTCTTAAGTCACAAATAAATCCGCATTTTCTTTTTAATGCAATAAACAACATATACACATTGGTTTACCTCAAGCAAGATCGTGCGCCTACCATGCTGATTAAATTATCTGAGATGCTTCGTTATATGCTTTATGAATGTAATGAAGAATTAGTGCCTTTAGAGAAAGAAATTTCTTATATTAAAAACTATATAGAGTTGCAACAATTAAAAACCGAGCAACATCAGAATATTGTAACTGATTTTAATGAAGCGGATAATGCATCTTTAATTCCACCCCTTTTGTTGATTCCCCTTATTGAAAATAGTTTCAAGCATAGTAGAGTTGAGGATACAAAAACCGGGTGGGTGGTAATGCATCTAACCTCTTCAGATAAACAAATTCACTTTAAAATTTCCAATAGCTGTCCTTCGATGCCTATGGCTAAAGATGAAACAGGTGGGATTGGATTAGAAAATGTCAGGAAAAGATTAGAGTTACTTTATCCAGATAAATATGAACTAACAATTGATGAAACACAACAGGAATTTTCCGTTATACTTAATATAAATAATAAATGAAAATAAAATGCATTGTTATAGACGATGAGTTCTTAGCTCGTAAGCTTTTGGATGATTATATCAGTAAACTCCCTTATTTAGATTTAATTGCAAAATGTTCCGGTGCTCTTGAAGCTATGGATGTATTACAAAATGAATCTATTGATTTGATGTTTCTGGATATACAAATGCCCGACCTTACCGGCATAGATTTTCTAAAATCCCTCAAAAGTAAGCCTGTTGTAATTTTTACCACTGCCTATCCTGATTACGCATTGGATGGTTATGCACTCGACGTAATAGATTACTTACTTAAACCGATTTCTTTTGAGCGATTTGTTCAGGCGGTGAATAAGGCCACTGAACAAATCAAACTTATGAAAGGCCAGAATAATGATGGGACAAATGGATTTATCACATTAAAATCTGAACATCGAATACACAAGGTCGATTATGATAATATACTATATATTGAGGGGTTGAAAGAGTACGTTATATTTCACTTAAAACAAGGTAAACGGATTATCACTTTGGAAGCATTGAAGAACCTTGAAAAGCTTCTTCCAGGCAATTTTATGCGGATACACAGGTCTTACATCATCAACAAAAATGAAGTACGATCCCTTTACGGAAATATGGTTGAAATAGGAGATCAGAAAATTGATATTGGGAAAACATTTAACCCAACTTGTAAATTTACATTCGTTACTATCTCAATCTCAGTGAAAAACGATTTTCATTTTTACAATTGGGGCACTACTTTTATTTTTCTGGTAAAAGGACGGTGTTTAAATCCAAGTGCAT
>Ga0233437_1000566_pt1 | contig 82001 bp, 73 predicted proteins | sample SI_122_August201_FD_182714 | JGI IMG/M metagenome (GOLD analysis project Ga0233437, IMG submission 182714) | Seawater microbial communities from Saanich Inlet, British Columbia, Canada - SI_122_August2016_200_MG | ecosystem: Environmental > Aquatic > Marine > Inlet | place: Canada: British... | reverse complement strand
TACTGTCTGATTTGGATCATATAATCTGACCTGTTCGGGTGTGACTGACAACGCCATGACGACCAAATCAGGCTCCATTATCGTCCCGAAGACAAAAACGAATCGTAAATCTCCTTCGTCAGCATTTTTATTAAACCCGGTATCCAAATAGGAATCTATAAACCAGCCCAGCTCTTCCAGTTCGTTGATAAATACGAACGGCGTTTTATCCTGATTGATGATGTCCCGGTTCAGATTCATCGTCACCGCGTAGACATTCATCCCTTTCTTTAATGCCTTTTTTATATCTTCGTCAGAAATATGGGTCTTGAGATCAATGAATTCATCGGGGTGAGGCTGGATATTTTTTTCAGTTTTCTCCACAGGCACAGCAGCCACGGAATTTTCAAACTCAGCCGGGACTTCGCCAGCAGTCTCATCTGCGCCTAGTGAGGCCAACAGTTCCAGCTCTTTTGAAACATCCAGGTCACTACTGTTTACAATATCCCCAATCATCAGATTCAGGCGGTCAACACCCAGCAGCAGTGCATCTGTATGCTCCCTATTGATAATCACCTGTGCCATTCTGGCTTTGGACAAAAGGTTTTCCATGGCGTGAGCCAATTGGTTCATTTTATTAAGGTTGAAAAACCCGGAACCTCCTTTGATGCTGTGAACACTGCGAAAGAGACGATTGATGAGCTCTGTATCGGTGGGTGAAGATTCCAGCGCCAACAGATCTGGCTCCACAGACGCAAGATGCTCCTGTGCTTCTTCCAGAAATCCGGTTAACAGTTCTTCATCATCCAGCATGGTATTCCACTCCACATTAACGATTTTTTTCTATAGAATTGACAGAACCCATTGATCAGGCCTTGACATTTGGATTTCTCCCAGACATTTCTCCAGGATTGTGGCCAGAGGAGAGTAGATTGTTAACAAATCCAAATCCATGCGGTTAAAAATATACAAGCCACATCGTAGAGCCAGACGGTTTCAATAATACTTTAGGCATTTTCTGTGAATGAAGCTATGATCACTATTTCCACTGCAAATCATGGGTCCCATTGAACCATATATAGAAAAAAAAATCAAAAATCATAGCTGTCGACCACCACCCGGTTTAATTTCCCGAGGATTAAATATTTTGGACCATCAAAAGAGGTATCTCCGGTTTCAAATTTTTCATCTCAACACCCAGGAATATTTCTTACCCTCTCACCCTGACACACCCCTGTTTTTTTTGGATGGTCAGGTAACGGTTCCTCACAGTTAGATTTATACTGGCACAACCTCTGCATTATTCTAACATAGAAATACCAGCTTAGCGCTTGACCGCAGGTTAAATATCTATTTTTACAAATTAAATGGATCGCAAGCACACTGTAGCTGGCTGGCAGACAGTTCCAGATAGGTTCTCAGTTTCGAGCTATCTGGAAAGAATCAAATGGGGCAATTCATGGAATCGATTTACACACTTTTATCTGCAATGAAAGGTCAGCAACGGTCGATGGATGCTATTTCCAACAACCTTGCTAACGTTAATACGACCGGTTACAAGGGCGATAAAGTGCTTTTCCGGGAATATTATAATGAGATGGCTGGACAGGATCTGGAATCTGAGGAGGAAAAATTTGCGCATGATGAATTCATTTCTCCGCTCTCACGGGGTGGCTCCTCATTTGTCATGCCGGACCATGTTTCCCCTTCTATGGCGAAGGGGACATTCAAAGCGACCGAAAGACCATTCGATCTGGCCATCAGATCTGAGGGGTTTTTTGTAGTGGAGACACCCTACGGGACTCGTTATACCCGCAACGGTCAATTTTTAAGAGATCCCAAAGGGCTTCTCACCACCAATTCCGGAGACAAAGTCCAAGGATTGAAGGGAGATATTCTGGTTAACGGCCAGGACTTTTCCGTTGGGGAAGACGGCAGTATCCTGGTCGATGGTCGTACCGTCGATACATTAAAAATAATGGGATTCTCAGAGGAGAATCGGCTGACAAAACTAGGAAACTCTTACTGGGCCCCAAGCAGTTCTGAGCAAAAGCCCGTCAAACCCCAGTTCATAAGCATCGAACAGCGGGTCTTGGAAAGCTCAAACGTTGATACAGTGCAGGAAATGGTCAGCATGATCAATGTCAACCGTTCCTACGAAGCATCTCAAAAGCTGATGCGGTCATTGGATGACCTAGATGAGCAGGTGATTTCTATCGCCAAGATATAAATAATATGATTCCAGGAGGAGTTCCATTATGATGACATCTCTGTTTACGGCTGCTACCGGCATGAAAGGGCAGCAATCTCAAATCGATACAATTTCCAATAACCTGGCAAACGTGAACACCAATGGTTTTAAAAAAACCAGAAACAATTTTCAGGACCTGCTCTACTCGAATGAGATTATGCCCGGATCCAACACATCATCGAATACCATTTCACCAACAGGCTTGCATAAAGGTCACGGTGTGAAGCTAGCCGGAACTCAAAAGGTTTTTTCTCAGGGAAACCTGACGCATACCGGCAACAATCTGGACATCAGTATTGATGGCCAAGGATTCTTCCAGGTACTGCGGCCTAACGGAACCATCGCATACTCACGTGATGGGGCATGGCAGAGAGACGCCGACGGTCGTATGGTCACTTCGGATGGATATACACTTGAGCCCGAACTAATCGTTCCTCCAGAAGCCACAAAGATAATCATCGGCCAGGACGGCCAAGTGCAAGTACTGATCGGAGATGACCCGACACCCAATAGAATTGGGAACATTCAGCTGGCAAAATTCATCAACCCTGCTGGACTCAACCCCATCGGAAAAAACCTCTATATGGCAACTTCCGCATCCGGAGCCCCGGCTGTTAACGATCCGGGTCAGGAAGGGGTGGGAATGTTAAGCCAGGGATTTTTAGAAAAATCAAATGTCAGTGTTGTAGATGAGATGGTGAATATGATTGTCGCCCAGAGAGCTTATGAAGTGAACTCTAAATCCATTCAGACGTCTGACAATATGCTGCAGACAGCAGTAAACATTCTTAGATAAGAAAGGGAACCATGATCGATTTGAAATATCATCTGCGTCTTTTTCTCGGTATTTTTTTCCTGGTTAGTCTTGCTTCGTCTGTGCAGGCAGATATCAAAACTATCGATATCCGGATTCTTCCGGAAGCAATTGCCTATGGAGACTACTACACGCTGGGGGATATCGCCGAACTTGATGGATTCGATATCGAGACTATTCAGAAACTGGCCAAAATCCAGGTCGGGAAAGCCCCATTGCCCGGCCGATCCCGTCTGATCTCCAAATCCCAGCTTCAAAATCGGATAAAAAATCGGTTTCCGGAGCATCAACTGAAGTTGATCATGCCTAAACGGGCCATGGTTAGCCGGGCCGCAATTAAAATTACGGGAAAGGAACTGAAAACAATCATTCTGGCTGAAGTCAGAAAACAGTATAAAAAACATCAAGATATCAGCATTAAAATTAAAACTAAGCTCAGAGATGTGTACATTCCCAAAGGAAATGCGTCTTATAAAATTTCCCGCATCGGCGACACACTGAAAATTGGTGGCAACTCATCGTGGATGTTAAGACTGATGCTGGATGAAAAAGAGGCCAAAAAAATTCTGGTAAGGTTGAAGGTAGATGTTTTTAATGATGTCGTGGTTGCAAAAGGTAGAATACCCAAAGGGAAAAAAATCGAAAGCGATGACCTTGTCTCAATCAAAAAAAATATCTCAAAAGAGCGAAAAGGATATGAGTCCAGTCGGAATATCATTGTCGGAGAACACGCCAGACGCGATATATATAAAAATGAAACCCTCAACCCGCATTTGGTGGAAAAACCGGTGATCGTAATCAAAGGAGATTACATGAGCATTGTCTACAATACGCCAAACCTGTATCTGACAAACATGGCGATGGCGATGAAATCCGGCAGAAAGGGAGATGTCATCCCTTTAAGAACACTGAAGAGTAAAAAAACGATCTATGCGGTCATCACCGACGCAAAAAGAGCTGAAATAATGTGATAAAATGATGGAATAGAACGATTTTGGAAGGGCAATATGATATGACAAATAGACTTCTTTCCGGAAAAACAATGAAGCAACTCCTGTTACTGTTTATCGTTACCCTGTTGTTGACCAGCTGTTCTGAACAGCGAATCCGTCTGTTGACACCACCGGCTCCGCCGGCGCCGCCACCAGTAAAAAAACAGGATGACTATAGAGACATCCGAACCCGAGCATATCGATCACGTAATCGGGTTCCGCTCAAACAAACCCGATATGAGGGGTCACTATGGGGGGACGAAGCCTCCTGGGGGAACCTCTTCCGGGATCACAGAGCACGGTTTCGTGGCGATCTGGTAAAAATCATCAAGATTGAAGAGATGATCTCAATCCCTGAAAAGAAGGAACCGACGCCGGCAACAGGTCCCGCAGCCGCTGGTGAAGAGGCGGCAGCCCAGATCAACCAGGTTCTGGATATAGCGGCTGGCGTAAACAAAGCAGAGGAGGAGCAGAACGAGGTTCTTTCGTCGCTGCGTTCCATCTCCGCCTATGTTCAAACTGTGTTGCCCAACGGCAATATGATCATTATCGGTGAAAAGGTGGATTACCGTCAGCAGAACAGTGTTCGTTATGTGACCTCAATTAAAGGTGTTATCCGACCATCGGATGTAAATGACAGCAACGAAGTCCCAGCCATCAAGCTGGCCCGTTTTGAGCCTAAAATAAAGCGTCAGATGCTGTCCAAGAATCTCAGGGCTCTTGCTCCACTGATTGGGACCCAGAAGTCTGGACTGCTGGACAGACTGAGCCATATCGCCACCCCAACCCCAAGAAGAGCTGCTCCAATCAATCAAAACTAGGCGTATTCAAAAGTTAAATCGACATTTCCCGGCTTGGTAAGCGTTATGAACCCGCTATCCAGTCGGGGGTTATTCGCCTTACACTCCCCCTGTTTTAACCATTCATTACTTTTATTAGTATCGCTTTAAAAGGTACACCACATGCATTGTTATTATCAATCTTTAGACTCTCTGTTCCTATCTTAATTCAGCTGAACGATTTGCGATGATAACAAACCTTACTTATAGACTGAAAATACTACCTTTTTTAATCATCACCCTGATGGTCTGTCAATCCGTTTATGCAGTGAGGATTAAGGACCTTGCCGGAATTCGTGGACAGCGTGATAACCAGTTGATCGGTTCGGGTGTCGTGATCGGACTGAATGGAACAGGTGATTCCCCCGAATCGTTCCTGGCCAGAAAACCCATTATCAATGCCCTGGAACGGATGGCCATCTCAATGAAACCAAGTGATATAAAGGGTCGGGCCATTGCAAGTGTGATGGTCACGGCGACGCTGCCCGCTTTCGCCAAGCAGGGACAAAGACTTGATGTTGTGGTCAGCACAGTTGGAGACGCTATTTCCCTCCGTGGGGGTCAACTCATCGTTACGCCATTGCGAGCTCATAACCGCAAGGTATTTGCTGTAGCTGGCGGTCCGGTTGTCGGCATCCCCATGGGGATTGAGCTTCCGGCCGCCCGTTCCGCCATTGGGGCACCGGATTTCGCGTTTGATGCCCGTCGCAATATCGTACCCACGGTTGGATATGTTGTGGGTGGTGCCATTGTTGAGCGTGAAATAGAGCTTGACCTCAACTCAAGAGCCCGCTTTTTTCTCAATCTGCACCAACCCGACTTTACGACATCATCCCGGCTGGCCAAGATCATCAATAAAAGTCTTGGTGATGGTTCGGCTCGATCTGTGGACGCAGGCAGCGTCGAGATTTCGGTCCCAGCCAGCTATCTAGGACAAGCCACTGAATTAATCTCCCGCATCGAAAATCTCGAAATAGAGCCAGATGCAGTTGCAAGAGTTGTCATAGATGAACGAACAGGAACTGTCGTCATGGGAACCAATGTACGAATTCTGCCGATCGCAATTTCATACGACAATCTTAGTATCCGGATCGGACAGGAGGCTGAACCGCAACCGGCAGCTGTCGCAGGAAGGCCCCCACAGGCACCAACAGAACCTGAACCTGCGGAAGAGAACAGAGTCATTCTATTTAAGGGCGGAGTTGACATTAAAGAGGTTGTCAATGGTTTGAACAAGATTGGGATTTCCAACGCCGATCTGCTCGAGGTTTTAAAAACAGTGAAAAAATCCGGCGCACTGCAGGCCGAACTTATTATTAAATAGCCCCTGACAAGGCAAACCCACCAGGTGTTACTAACAGATGGATATCAGCCAGGACATAACTCTACTGCGGATGCGTCACAGTGCAACTCAGGGCAGAAACAGTCGACCTTTGTCTGCCAAAACAGATGAGATTGAAAAGTACAACCGGGATCTTAAAAAAGCGACTGACGGCTTTGAAGAGCTTTTCGTACACAAAATGCTGCAGGTCATGCGTAAATCAGTTCCCAAAACCAACCTGCTGGACGGTGGCCGAGGAGAAGAGATCTTCCAGGATATGCTGGATGAGAACTACTCAAAAATCATCACCAAGAGCCAGGCATTTGGCTTGAGCCGAGTGATTTATGAGCAAAACAAGCGGTAATTTGCGCGCTACAAAGAATGATTCAAGCTTAGGACCGATTTAAAAAAAATAGTCGAGAATAAGATTAAAGTTATTCATTGAAAAACCGATAAAGAAATAAGCAAAATTTTCATGGTTCGATAATAACTTTTATCTATTGGAGGTAAATATGAAAATTGATGGTCAATCCCCAAAAGTTCCGGTTCAGGATAAAAATGTCCATAGGGACAAAACAGCAGGTACTTCTGAAACCAAAAAGGCAACAGATCTGCACAAGACAGACCCGAAGCAATTCTCTGTCAATAAAATCAGGGGAAAAATCGATGCTGAACCAGACATTGATTTAGAGAAAGTCAAGGCGCTCAAGGCAAAAATTAAAAACGGTGAGTATCAGGTAGATACAAAGAAACTGGCCAATAATTTATTGAAAAACTCACTGCTGGAAGATATATAAACCTGACATAATTGGGTAAGTAATAATGGTTTTGGACAAACTCATTCAGAATCTGAATTCCCAGGTGGAGATGCATCAGGTATTACTTGACGCATTAACCCAGGAAAAAGAGATCCCGGCCTCATGCAATCTGCTCGAGCTGGAGGAGGTTCATACAGTTCGTGATTTCGCAACCAAACAGATATTTGAAATGGAATCAATCCGCATTGACATCCTGTCCGAGTATAAAAGAGAAAAAGGTATCGAAGCGGACATCTCTTTGAAAATGCTGATCGAAAAAAGTGGTCCGCCACATCATGATCAACTGAATCAACTCCGCTATCAACTCAATCAACTGGTCCTAAGAATAAAGTCGGTTGGGAAACAGAATGCGGAGAAAGCCGTTGCAAGAATTGCCTGCTTTAGAGAGGTTCAAAACTCGATTCATAGGTCATTCAAGCGACACTCCATCTATTCGATCAATGGGAGCATGACAAGACCTAAAGGCGCCTGCATGGTCCAAAAGTCCATCTGATCGGATTCGAGTACCTGCAATTGATGGATGCCACCAACTCGCCAGCTCTGCTGGCAGAAACTGTACCCTGATTTTTTGCTGAGAAATTATGTCACTTTACGGTAGCTTTGAGATAGGGAAAAAGGCACTCGCCGCATCACAGATGGGGCAGGCGACGACTGGGCACAATATTGCCAACGTCGATACAGAGGGCTTTTCCCGCCAGGAGCTCAGCCAGGCAGCAGCCAAACCCGGATCTGATGGGAAAGGTACTGGGGTAGACATTACAGGTATCCGGCGCAAACAAGACGGGTTTACGAAACAAAAAGTCGTGGATGAACAGACCCTGGTTGGTTCCTGGGAAACAAGAGATAAAATCCTGACTGAAGCCGAAGTCATCTATACTGATCTTGAAGGAACCCGACTGGCTGGTGCCATGAACGAATTCTGGAGTTCGTGGAATTCAGTGGCAACAGAACCTGAAAGTGTCACCCTGCGCAAAACCCTGGTCACAAAAGCTGAGGAACTCGCACAGGATTTCAGGGCATTCGACAAACGGCTGACAGAATTTAACGATTCTTTAAACGGACGAATCGTCGCCGAATTGCATGAGATCAACCAGATCACAGGCGAAATCAGCATGATGAACAAGCAGGTCGAACAATTGGAAAAAAGAGGCCTGCCGGCAAACGATGCCAGAGACCGCAGAGAATTATTGCTACAGCAACTTTCCCAAAAAGTGGAAGTTCGCTGGTTCGAAAGCAAGCGTGGTACAATGGAGGTGCAGATTGCTAATGGTCAACATCTGGTCCACGGACGAGATAATTATGAACTGACACCTTTAAAGAGTGTCGAAGCCAAGGGAGATATTCGTCTTGCCCTAAACAGCTCTGCAGGTGTGCAGGCAGATGTAACCGATACGATTAAAAACGGTGGCCTCAAAGAACTGATCAACCAGAGAGATGGTAATATCAAGCAGTACAAGGAAGACTTGAACCTGATGGTCAATGAACTTGCCTTCAGGGTCAATAGCATTCATGGAAATGGAACCGGCATCAACGGTGCCAAATATACAGAAACCGGGGCCTATATACTGGATAAGGAGGAGCGGCAGAATCCGTTACCATTCCTGAAAAGTGGCGCGTTTGAGATCAAGTTGATCAATGAGCATAAAGAAATTGAGGAGGTCTATACGATAAATCTTCAGGCCGGAGTCGATACAATTGAAACGGTTATCGATAAAATAAACCGGGAAGCGGGCGCTTACGAAACTGTGGGGGAAGGCGATCAAAAAAAAGAGGTTTTGAAAGAGATCACCCCTTTCAAAGCAGAACTGACCCCTGACGGTATCGTCAAACTAAGTGCCGGAATGGGAAAGCAGTTTATTTACGGTGAAGACAATACCGATCTCAAGCCTATCTTAGGCCTGAACTGTTTTTTCCATTTGACGAACGGTGCCCGTGACATTCAGGTCAATCAGGAATTTGTAGAGGATGAGATGAAAATCGTGGCCGGGACCGATTTGATACCCGGCGACAACCGGGTAGCATTAGCGATTGCGGAACTTCAGTATGCGTCCACAATGAACGATGAAACGACCTCCTTTAACGAATTCTATAACGCCCAAATCACCGATATCGGGTTGAAGGTTGTAAACGCCCAGAAAGGTCTTCGCAGCCACTCCCAGATGTTGGAACAGTATGAAGCGTTGAGGGACTCGGTCTCTTCCGTAAACCTGGATGAGGAGATGACCAAGATGGTGAAATATCAACGGGCCTATGAATCATCAGCCAAGTTTCTCAGTACGGTGGATCAAATGACCCAGACCGTCATTAACATGTAAAGCTTTAACCGAATAGCAGATAACCAACTATGCGCGTTACCGAAGTGACAAAACATACGGCCGTTCAGAACAACCTGAACAAAACATCTGAAGTGCTTCAGGATACACTGGTCGGTGTCTCTAACGGTAAAATATTGAACAAACCGTCGGATGACCCGGTGGGAGCAGCAAAGGTTCAGGACTTCCGCACCTCTATCAATCATTCGAAAACCCTTGAGAAAAATATCAGCGCGGATAAGGTTTGGCTGAGCAGCAGTGAAGAGACCATCAAACAGATCACAGACGCTCTGATGCATGTCAAGGAACTGGCACTGGAAGGAAGCAACGGCGCCTCGACACGTGAACATAGAGAAAGTCTGGCAGGGGAAATCAAACTGATTACCAAAGACCTAATGGATCTGGGCAACAAAAGGGAGGGGAAACTCTATGTATTTTCCGGAACCAAAACTTTTACCAAGCCGCTGGAGATGAATCCGGAGATCCAGGTTGCAGACGTCATGTTTCATGGCACTCGAATTAAAAGTGCTGAGAAAATAATTCCACTGGATCAGGATAAACCGCTCAAGCAGATCATGCCCGGAGCTTTTACCATCAGCTTCGAGGAGCCACAAAAGCCTGCCGGTGAAACTTCTGAAAATGAGGTGGTGCCGCAGGGTGAAAATACAACCGAAACGGAAGCGGAAGCGGGGCCGCCAGTACCTAATCAGATTACGATCTTTTTAAATGGAACCGAATCGCTGAAAGAGATTATCGAAAAGATCAACCAGGAAGCCATCGCTGAGCAGAAGTACACACAGGATCCACATTCTCCATCCGGTTTCAAGGCCAAAGTTTTTGCTGAAATCGGTCGTGACAATTCAGTTTATTTAAATCCGGACTCCGGTATTAAACTAAAATTCGGACAGGATGTCACCGGTTTTTTTGAGTTAATGAAATTTGGCGTCATCGGCAATCCGGAAGGATATCAAACTGAATCACAGGATGCCGAGATACCGATCATCGGAGATGAACCCGTTGATCAAGAAGAATTCAAAGCACAATTCAGCGGGTACTCAAAACAGAAGTACCAGGTCCGTATCTCAAAAGGTGGATCTTATGGCGTAGCCCATTACAATCTCAGCGATGACGGGGGCGAAACCTGGTCCAAAGCCCAACTGCTGCAAAAGCAGAATGAAATCTTCAACCCGGAAGGAAAAGCCAGTAACAAAGTCAACCTGCAGTTCGGTGTTGAGGGAAAACCCTATTTTAGAGAAGGGCTGGAGTTTAACTTCGGCGGTAATGAGTTCGTGGAATATCACGGCAATGACCAAATTAAAGAGGTCCTGATCGATAATGGTATCAAAGTTGCTTTGAATATTAATGCCAATGAGATTTTCTTTAAGGATCCGGAGCGTCCTGACACGGTTAACACCTTCGACATGATGAACCGCCTGAAGGAAGCATTGGAAGATGATGATGAAATGGCGTTGCAAAAGAGTCTCGATGAAATAAATGGCGCCATCGATCAGGTACTGAGAAAAAGGGGCCAGATCGGATCTACTTTCAAGGAGTTGGCATCAAGCGAAGAGCGAATCGAAAGCAGCATCGATTTTAAATCTTCTGAGGTGTCAAAACTCGAAGATATGGATGTGGCAAAGGGTGCAGTAGACTTGAATAATGCAGAGTTGAAGCATCGAGTGGCCTTGGATTCTGCTGCGAGGCTTATCCAGCCAACGTTGATTAATTTTTTGAGGTAGTTTATTTCATTCGGTCAGATAGAACCAGAGAAGTGTGACAAAGGGCTTCAACATCCGATCGAATGATATCACCCGGGGATCCAGATTTTTGGGAACCCCGAATATCGTAAGTTCTTTCTTCGCCATGGAGGGTGAAAATGCTTATCTTAACAAGGAAGTTAGGGGAAAGTATCACGATTGGGGATGATATAAAGATCCAGGTATTAGAGATCAAAGGCAAACAGGTGAGGTTGGGCATTGAAGCGCCAAAGAAGTACAGTATTCATCGTGAAGAGATTTACCAGAGAATTCAGGATGAAAACAAACTGGCAGCCCAACAGAGTCCTTTGAGCCTGAAGAGCTTGACAGATATCTGGAAACGCAAGAAATAACATCCCTTGTTTCTTAATCGTGCATATAATTATAGGTTGAGCGATTTGCTCAAAGATTTCCCGATTTTCGGGATAACTTCAAAGAGAGGCATAGAATGAAGTTTGACACTACTCGGTTTGGTCAGATTGATGTGAAACCAGAAGACATTATGATCTTTCCAGATGGACCATTGGGATTCCCAGATTGCACAAGGTTCACGTTTATCGATGAGGAAAGAGCCGCACCATTTCGGATGCTGCAATCTCTCGATAATTCAGCACTTGCATTCGTCGTTGTTGATCCATTGATTGCAAAACCCGATTATCAGTTTGATGTCACTGTTGAGGATTTGAAACTCATCAAGGCTGACTCCACCGACAATCTGTTGGTGTTTGCGATTGTGACAATGAACCGAAACATCCATGAGGTAACTATTAACCTCCAGGGACCACTTGTGATCAATCCGAAGCAAAAATTAGGACATCAATTTGTTCTGATCGAGACGGATTATACAACTCGTGAGAAACTGCTTCAGAATACGGATGAAACAGTTGAATCAGAAAGCAAACTGACAGGCAAACAGGGCATTCAACAGAAACAGGCTGTTTAAGAGGTGAGAACCCAGACAGATGGTTTGGTTCTTACCTCTGGTGATCGACAGCAATCGGTGTGAGTGATGCCACTGGAATTGACAGATCCCACTTGAAACAAACCATTAACTGTATGCCTATTTTGCCTCGTCGCTTTTGGTAGATAAAATGAGAATAAATAGAAACGGGCCGGCAATTTCAACTGCGCAAAAGATTCCGAATCATTTGCTGGTGGACCTATCTGCCACGACCCGCATTCAATCTCAGGAATCCGCAATTCAAGCCCCAACTCCGATGAGTGTCGCACTATTCAAGCACACCTTTTTTTAGAATCATTTCGCCCAATCCCTGAGCAAGAGGAATGCTGATGAGGATGGCTGTCTGAAAATTGGAAGAGTGATCAATCCTTTTGGGTTAGTAAGAGCTCGCCAATCTGAATTGCATTCAATGCCGCTCCTTTATATAATTGATCAGCTACAATCCAAAAAGCAATTCCGTTGTCCACAGAGATATCTTCTCGGATTCTTCCTACCCATGTTTCAAAAGATTCGGAAACTTCATGAGGTGTCGGATAACCGCCTGGCTCCTGCACATCCTTCACTTTTATACCGGGCGCTTTTACAAACAGTCCCCTGGCCATGTCTGCAGTTAGCTTTTTCTCCGTTTCGACATTGACAGCCTCCGAATGCGCCCTGAAAACAGGAACTCTGACACATGTTGCAGATACCATTATCTTTGGTGCAGACATGATTTTCTGAGTCTCATTCACCATCTTCATTTCCTCTTTGGTATATCCGTTATCCTCGAACACATCCACGTGAGGAATGACATTGAATGCTATCTGAACCGGGTAGATATCATTCTGAAGAGGGTTTTCTGCAGCGTAGTCCACTACCTGCTGCTCAAGTTCGTGCATTCCGGCGGCGCCAGATCCTGAGACAGATTGATATGTGGAAACCACAACCCGCTTGATAACGGCTGCATCATGTATAGGCTTCAATGCCACAACCATTTGAATCGTTGTACAATTTGGATTGGCAATGATCCCCTGATGAGTAAAAGCGGCCTCTGGGTTGACTTCAGGGACAACCAAAGGTACCTCTGCATCCATTCGAAAAGCGCTGGAGTTATCGATGACAACTGCTCCGGCCTTTACCGCTGCAGAACAGAACTCAAGACTTCTTGACGCACCGGCAGAAAAATAGGCGATATCAATTCCCTCAAATGCATTTGTTGTAAGCTCCTCGACGGCAATCATCTCCCCCTTGAACAGGCGTTTTTTACCTACGGATCTCTTTGAAGCCAGCAAACGAAGCTCGCTTACGGGAAAGTTTCTCTGTTCCAACAATTTGATCAGCTCAGTGCCCACAGCGCCTGTGGCACCGGCTATTGCTACTCTCTGTCCCATTTGTATTTCATCCTAATAATAATTTATCTGTTCATAAATTGAAATCCAGCTCTTTTCATCCCGCCGTTACAAGTCGGTACCCGGTTGTGTGATATTCATGATATAGTTCTGGTAAATATCCGGCAACATGGATAAAACAATTTCCATGCCTGATATCTGACTGTTTGCAATCGCTTCTTCGAGAAATTCCTGGGTGAAAGCGGACATCGCCGGCCGAGACACAGGTTCATAACTAATATGCCAGCGTTCAGGGTGTATGCCATTCTGGTAGTGGGCATAGGGCCTGAAAAAACCGAAACGCTCCATATTTTCATCCAGCCAGCAATGCAGTTTATAAAACACACCGCCCTTTTCTGTTTCCTCCGGAAGCAGTTTAATCTGATAGTTTTCCGGAAGGGCTGCCGAATCGATGACATCAATATCCGTTCCCCAGTGGTGTCGGCTCCCGCCCGGCAGAGCTGTCCAGTTGAGAATGTGTCTGACAACCTCCTCTGGGAGCAGCGCATCAAAATTCAGTTGTTTCCCATCAATTGAATAAAGCGGTCGTTGACCACTATATTTAAGGTTCCATATTCTCAACTGAACGTCAAAATCCCGGAATGCGCTGAAGGGATGCAGCTCAATCCCATCAGTGACAGCCGCCCTCTTCATCTCGAAAAAGGCGTCCGCCACTTCGGCTTGAACGGCGAATCGCGGGCGTTCAAATTGTCTGATATGGGACCTTGCCTTTCCGGTTAACTCTTGTTGATTCATCGACTGAGACACCCCTGTCTATCGCAAAGCTGAATTCCTGATTCAGGACCCGAGCACTGTTTCCAGGCTGAATTGGTGTGCACTATTCTTCTCGTAAATACAAAATTAAGGCTCCCAGCCACTTTGTGAACGTCAGATAAAACTTGATTAAAGCAGAAGAGATAAATAGCCATCCAAGAACGATGTGGGCCAGGTTTATTTCGACGTTATAGACGGAAAAAGGCTGCCACCACAAGATTTTCAAACCGTATTGGATCAGCCCGCTGAGACAGACAAGAAAAAGCAACAAATAAAAAACAGTGTTGATAAGCCCCATCATTCTGCTTGAGACCCTGCCCATGTTTTCGTAAGACGAGGAGGGAGGATCGATTTGGCTTTTACTGGACACCAGGCGAAAAAAAAAGTCGTAGACAACCAACAGCCATACCAGACACAACATCCAACCACCGTAAAAGTGAAGTGCATTCAGCTCGGTCCAGGAAAAATAGGTTAGCATTGTCGGATTCGTTTTCCCATGGGCGGTCCCCAGCAGAAAAAAGATCAATAGCGGTAAAAGCCAGCTATGGATTCTTTTAGTAATGGATCTATATGTCAACAAGACACTGTTTTGAATCGACATCATTTTAACACTCTACTTGGTTCCATCCAGAATCTGCGCATTATAGGAGTGAATAATCCGGGAAACTTGCGTAACCGATAATTCTTCCTTTTCTAAGGTCGCATTTAACTCATTTTCGACGATCCCTGTTTTTCCATTTCTATCCGCAGATGAGAAATTCCAGTTCACAGAAGAAACCACACGGTATTGGGTAATTCTGTTATCTTTAATAAACACCTGATGCAACAATGCACCACCGGGTGATTCGATGCGACCGGAGCCAGACCCGGGCTTGGAAAAATCGAAGGCCGTTTTTTTGTTCAACGACAGGCTGACGTCATAATCCAACAACAGGTTCAAAGTGGATTTAATATACAACCTTCCCTCGAAAACCTCCGCGAGTAACCGACTGGCTATACAGTTAGGAGATTCCACCGACAGACCCAGATCTTCTATCATTCTTCCGACCCGGTCACTTATTTCCATGTGACTCCCACCGATATGGGTAATCAACATTCTGGAAAGGGCACCTGTCTGCTTTGGTTCCCCGTCATATCGAGCCCCCTTGATCCATGTTCGGGCCCCCTCTTTATTAAAGTCGAAACTTCTCCCATCGTTTCCTGCAGTCTTCCCCACAGGGAGATAGAAGGTATGTTGCAGCGATTCTGTAATCAACATTTCGTTGATGGGTTCCAGTTTTCCATCAATCAGAACCCCTTCTGAGTAAAACGCATCGATACTCTCTTTTTTGCCGGAGGATAAAGATCCAAAACTGATCAGATCGGCTTTTTTCACCGCTACAACAACTGTCTCCGGAAGATCTCGGATAAAGAGTTTGACATCCTCTGGCCAGATCACCTCGATAAATCCTTTGACTTGCTCCAATTTTCTCAACAATTTCATCAGCAGACCACGCTCAAAGGTAAAATTCGTCACTCCTCCCGGTATCAGATTCATAATAACAGGGTATTTACCGGCAATCAGCGCGATTGTCTGTTGAAGCTCGTCCAAGGAGCGAGCAGCCTGACCAATATGACTTAGAATCTGGGTTCCTGCTTCCTTGGAGAGATCGCCCTTCTTTCTGCCCTCGGGACGGAAATCAAATCGTAAAAATGCTTTCAAGGAAGAAGTGGTCTCAAAATGATCCTCGTTCAGATAATCCGGCAACACTTCCCAGTAAAAATGGGTGACATGAGAACAGAGCGTGGACAATTGCAGTAGCATTTGTCGAATCTGTAAAGACGCCGCCGTCGGATCCAGCTGCAGATAGCTTTCAAGCGCTGATATTGCAGACAGAGCGTGAGAGACGCCTGTCACAGCGGAAAGCATTTGTGTCGATTGGACTGCTTCGAGAGGGTATCTGCCCACCAGATTTTCCTCGACCTGTAGCGAACGACCGCTTCCCAAAAAAACTGTTTTCTCCTGTTCCACGTCAGACTGAACAACTCTCAATATCCCCTCTGTTCGTGGCAAACGTTCGACAATCATCCTGTTCATTCGTCCTCATCCTCCAAGATTGACAACCGTTTCCCTTTCAAGGGCGAAGAGGTCCTTTTCGAAATAGCATGCGTGGCAATCCCAGCAACCGTCAAAACAGCCGTACCTTTTGCGATCGTTTCCAAATGACGAACAAAAAACGAATTGATGGACGCATCATTACTTGATAATTGACCAAACATTCCCAAACCATGATGATCTGGATACTCCGGCTCAGAACATCCCGTACACGGACTGCCAGCTCCCACGCACCAGTTTGACGTTCCGTTCCACTTCTCAATCGGACAGGAATTCTTTGTTACTGGCCCCTTGCACCCCATCAAATACAGACAACCTTCCCTTTCGCCATGATAACGAACAAAACGTCCGGCCTCAAAATCACTGCGATATTCACATCGATTGCAGATAAGTGTGGAATAAAAAACGGATGGTCTGCGATACGCGTCAAGTTCCGGTAGTCCATAAAGAACCAGATGATTCAGCATACCAAGAATATGTCTGGCATGAACAGGTGCTCCGGGCAGCTTGAAAAAAGGTGTTTCCACATGGTGCAAAAGATCTCCCTCGGGATCCATAAAACCCTCTGGGGCATGTTTCCCATAGGCAGCTTCATTCCCGAGCAGAATGACACCCCTTGAAACAACAATTAGATCTTTGATCAGGCTGTTCAACGGATCATTCGGATCATTTGTGAATTGTCCTTCCAAAATGAGTATATGCGATGCCGCTGCATCTGAGTCATCCAACGGGATAAAATCCCCATCTATTTTAGATTGAGGAACGATCTTAAAAAATTTCTCCAGAAATCCGGAGAATTCAGGAAGATTCCAGATTCCCGCACTATGTATGCCCGAATTCTGTCCCTGTATCCAGATAATCGGTTGTTGGGTGATTGGCTCCTGGGCCATCAGATTTTCCGCGAGACCCTTCATCAATACCGGAATACTGATACTACCGACTGACAAGTACCGGATAAAATCCCGTCGAGTCAGATGCTGAAAAAACGTTCCCATAAATTCGGTCGATTTAATTTAATTCGTTAATCTGAAATTTTTTCATTTGGCTTGAAAATAGGGCAACCATTAATTTATCAAATCCCATCTAACAAAATCGCCCCGGACAAAAAACGTCTCCACACGAACAAAAAACAATAGCCACATTACTAACGGTCGGCTCATAAATTACTTCACATTCTGTTCGCAAAATGTCCAGTGTTTTTGGGGCTTTTGCAAATAGATTATGTGAAGTTATTTATGAACGCTCCCTAAGTAAAACACCATCCAAATCAGAACTATGCTGAAAAATATCAAGTGAATAAAGTAGCTGGTGATTTCAAGCAGTTTTCCTATAAACCTAACGCTTTAATTCAAATCTGACCATCTTTAACTTAACCCTAAAATTGATCTATAATATGCAATTTGAAAGACTCCGTTTCTCATTCTACACAGAATCAATATGTTGATTTCAGTCATTCCCAAAGCACTCCAGCCCCGGTTTTGTGTTATTCTCAATAAATTCCATACGCATCTGTGATTATAAGGGCAGTGAAATCCATGGTTTATTTATTTTTTAAAATATATTAGGCTGTACACTCATTTAAAAAATGCTAATCCAGTCGAAACGGGGATACTACCGGATTCTTCCGTGAATCGTGAGTTTTACTTCGCGATTACCTGACTGTGCAAATAATCAAAAAAGAGGCTTGAATGATTAATAAATATTCATTTTTTTGGCTCATACCGCTCTTTCTGTTTCTTGAGCCTGCCGTGGCATTGACGAAATATGGAACGGCGCAAATCCAAGCGGGTCACCTGATAGTCGTACGAGATGGTCAGGAAAGCGTCTATGCCTCAGAAGACGGTGAGGTTGAGGTTCGATTGAACGATGTCATCAGAGTTGGTCAAAACTCCTTTGTCATACTTAAGACAGAGGAGCAGACCGACATTAAAATGGGTAGTAATGCTGTCTTTCAGGTTAAACCGTGGAAAAACAGAAAAAAATCGGGCTACCTGAGAATGCTGTATGGAAAAATGAATTTTAAAACAAAAAAACTCCAGAAACGGAAGCGATTCCGCTTCAAAACCGCATCCGCCACCATTGGGGTTAAGGGAACCGGGGCTGATTGTGAAGTGGGCTCAACCGGTAACACAGGATGTACAGGACGTTCTGGAAAAACAGAGATTCAGGGAAATTCAGGCCCCCCCCGGGACCTGACGACCAATCAAATGTCCATTGTTGTAGGAAATCGTCCGGCATCTCAAACCATCGAGGTCCCGCAAGAAGAAAGCGCGGCTGAGGGAGAGGGTGAAGATCCGGAAAAAGCGGAAGTCAAAACGTTCGCTAAAGCCTCACCCACATCAAGCCAGTCTAGTTCACTCTCACAAGAGGGCATCGCAGTAGAAGCTGGCATCATCGAGCAGGAACATCTCGAAGAGAGTAAAAAAGAAGAGGTCACAGTAGATGAATCCCTGGAGCAAGAGCAAGAAGCAGAAGCCCAGGAAGATGCCGACGAAGAAGACGCAGACACAGATGAAGAATTTGAGGAGGATTTGAAGGAGAGTGAAGAAAGCATGGAGGTCGCAGAACTTGAAGTCAATGTCCCGGTCGACATTGCAGGACAAATTGAAGTGGATACCGCCACTGAAACAACTCCTGAAATACCTGAAGTCAATGTAGACGACGATATCGAAGATGCCGTCCAGGAGAGCAAAAATTCAATGGGAAAACTTAACCTAGACTTTGAAAACTAAATCGCTACCAGATAATCGATCATCAATTTAATGGAGACAGTTTTGAGAATAAACACGATACTGATAATCCTGTTGTTCCTTATGCTGATAACACAACCAACAGCAGGACAGGAAACAACAGGGAACACGGCTAAAAGCCAGGCCCCACAAATCCTGACAACGGACCTGACATACAAACAGATTTCGAAAACCCGTACTAAATCAGTCAGTTTTGTCATCATCGATGATGACAACATCAATCAAATATTCATCAACGACAACCCAGTGGCGTTTTCACCAGCAAAGAGTGTCGTTATCAATCGGAAGTTTGTCTTCAACCCGGGTAAAACGATCATCAAGGTGGTTGCAATCGATGCTGCTGGAAATCAACGGGAAAAAACATTTCTGGTTGGATTCGGCTTGAAGGAGGGCGTTCAACTGGCTCCTGCAGAAGAGAAGAAACCTGAATTGTTCATAAAAACGGTTTTTGGCGTATCTCTGGAAAACGATGACAACCCGTCTAACGACCTGAGTCTTCCAATCAGTGTGGGCGACCTTGAAATCACCGGTGTTATCCCAGATGGTGAACAGCCTGATCAGCGATCGAATCTCAAGGGAACACTGATCCTTGTTTATAAAAACCTTTCCGGGTTCGTCGGCGCAACTCGTACAAACTACAGTAAACCAGAAAATGAATATTTGAGCTCCCAGGCGATCTATCTTGGGGCTGGATACACGTCACCACTCTCTTCAAGCAGAAAACTGGTTCTGAATTTTATCATGATGGACATTAACGTTGGTGGTGATAGCTATTCACAGAATATTGGTCTCTCCCCTGGCCTGCAATTCAATTCAAAAGATACGGGGGGTTCTTATAAGCACCTGCTTGGCATCGATTATACCATAAAGAATTTTGCGGCGTCCGGTATCAGTGCAGGATCCCAGATGATTGCGAAATGGGTCTACGACAGCCAGGATGCTGAAAAGCTGGATAGTTACCACAGAACATTTGCATACGGAACCAATGACAATGGAACCGCTGCTTCAAAATCAACCTTCTTCAATTTTGATTATGACTGGCAGAATCGGTGGACATCCGGGTTAAAGTGGGACCTTGGATTTGGCATTCAGCATAAAACTTACATAAATGATGTCCCGTTATCGAGCGACACTCCCTTAGGATCAAAACGTGTTGATATGCCTATCCGCGTCTCAACCGGCATGGGTTGGCATATCACAAATGACTGGAATCTGATGTATAACTATAAATATACCTTTAACCTTTCCAACAAAACACCTTATGTCAGAAGCGTTCACGGCTTGACATTTAATGGCGCGTTTTAATCAACTGTTTTAAGAGGTTATCATGAATTCAATAAAACCCTTGCAGCTGTCAACATTGATATGGACGCTGCTCATTCTAACATTTTTCATCCTCACCGGTTGCAAAGAACTCAGTAATGATCCACCACAGGAATCCGGAAATCTGGTTGTCAATCTGAGTGAGATCCAAAAACAGCTGGGGTATTCTCCTCAGAGTAACCGTTTAAATGGTCGGTTGGACAGCGTGACGGTTCCCGGTGCCACAGATGCCACCGATCAGGTCAGATCGCTCCTGGTTGGGGCTTTTGTTGTTAACAGCAGAGCCACTCCCTATACAAAAGATGTCGCCATCACAGAGACCATTGAGGAGAATCTTAAAGATGAACTGGCGGGATCAGTGGACTACATTAAAATGGTGAACCTGCCGACGGAAAATGACTATATAGAGTTTCCCTATCCCAAATCAGAACTGTCTCAATGGCAGGTAATTGCAGTCGCACTGGATTTTGAAATCAAAGAGTTTGCTGAATTGGGAGAAGATGCGCACTCTGAATCTATTCTCTACTTCGGGTTTTCAAATAGTTTCTATAAGGCCAGTACCATTGGCGCTAACGAACAGGTTACTATCGGCATGACACGTGCTTGCCTCACCAATCCGGTCAAAGGTTGTGCTACTTATAATGATAGCCTGACTGGCACTCCTGTTGTCACACCGGCCGTTGAAATTCTAGGAATCCGCTATAATAGCACATCATCCGATTTTTCTTCCGCTGTTGGGTTCCCTATCATCGTTCGAACCGCAACCGATGCGACAGCTGCAATCAGCAGCCTGGAAACTGTCCGCAGTGAGATAGTCACTGCAGGTCACTCCATCACCAGTCTTACGGTACGCTCTACCCATACGAAGAACACAGCAGAAAGCACATCTTGCAAAGCTCTGCAGGATGATTCCAGCGCAACTGTTTCACAACTGGAAACTGCCTGTGCTGTACAGTTGAACCAAATTACCCTGGCAAATTAGTTCCCGTTTCAACCGCTGAACCTGTTGCCCACAGGCAACAGGTTCAACCCGCAATAACATCCACACTGCAGCCATACACTCTCTGGCTTGAATCTCCGGAAGCTCTGCCGGGAGGACTTTAAAGAGGCCTTTCAGCTTTCAATTACCTGTTTTACATTTCTTTTTGTAACTGGTATATAGGCGATAACGGGGCTGAAAAATTATTGGAAAAAGAGAACAAATCCGCCGACCACGGTACACCAGCCAAACAAAAAAACAAACAGGCGATCCATGCAACTTTCCGTCGCTTCTCTTAAAAAAAGCACACTGCTGATTCGATTGAATTTTCTGCTGCTGAAATTCGTCAGAGTCCTGATTCTTTTATTTAAGATATTTCGGGAAAGGAAACTGACGATTCTCGCACAATCACTGGCTTATACGACCATTTTTACTCTGGTTCCAATTCTGGCGATCTTTTTTTTCGTTCTAGGTAATATTACAGCCAATACCGAAGTTCAGCTTCAGATCGAAGGGTTCATTGCCGATTATGTACTGCCTCAGTACGTTGAGTGGATATTCGACACCCTGAAAAGTCTGTCCACGGATTCATTTGTTTTTGGTGCCATCGGTTTTCCGACCCTGTTTCTCACCGGTGTATTTCTTTATGTTAAGGTCGACTCATCCATCAATGCCATCTGGATGTCGGACAAAGAATCCAAATGGTTCAAAAACGGTTTGGCGTTTTTTATGACGGTGTTTTTCGGTCCCATGATTCTGGTGCTGGTCTTTTCTATCCCACCCTATCTGCAAAATCTGCCTTTTATCAACGAGGTTCTGGAGAAAACCCATCTCGATACTATATTCACGCAGCTGATCCCGTTCCTGATCCTTTTTGTCGGGCTTTCTGTGCTTTATCTCTACATCCCGTCAAACCCGGTAAAACTACACGCGGCGATCAAGGGCGCCTTTATGGCTGCTTTAATCATCCAGATCAGCAATTTCCTGATCAGCGTTTATGTAAAATCTTTGGCCAATTTCGATCTATATTTCGGCTCACTGGCCACCATACCCATTCTACTATTATACATCTTTGTTTTCTGGCTGGTCGTGCTGACAGGAGCAGCATTGTCGTTTATACACCAATATTATGCTGATTCTGGTTATCTAAATGTGGGCGGAATGTATAACAACGAGTCGATCCTCTCCTCGGCGCTTATGGTTCTAGTCTATGTAAGCCAGTGTTTTGAAAAAAGAAACGAAGCGCCAGACTTTGACCAGATCCAGCTTTTGCTGGGCCTGAATCGCAAACGGTTATCCTTCATTCTGGAAACCCTTGAGAAAGAAAAACTGATCACTGTTTTTGATGAGGGTAAAAATAAACGGAATGCCACCTTGAGGTATCAGCCAGCCCAACTTCCGGAGCAGATTTTTCTACAGGACCTGCTACCAATATTTTATCACCCGCAGGATCACATCATTTTTCAGGCTTCACTAAATAGCATCTTGCAAATGATTGATATACATCCGATATTCAATGGAGAAAAGATCAATATTCAGGCGATGTCAAGTCAGGCTGACGAAATCCTGCAGGATTTGAAAAAGAGATACACTCCCCCTCCCAAGGCTTAACCCAGAGGAGCATTTCACCGGTGTGAAGAGGCCGTTGCTCCATTTAAATCAACGCATGAATCTACCAGAAGGTTCTTGAAACTATCTCTATATATCGCTATAATTGTGCTGATAGCACCTCCAACTCTTCACCGGATGCAGATCGGAGCCCGGGACCGACAGATTTCGATACCCAAAGACCGGCAAACCATGCCGCCCAAAAGCGATTTAAGAGCAAATGGTCTCACCGGTGATATTTCAGAATCTATTTGAGACAGTGATATGTCTGATAAAAGAAAGCATAAAAGAGCTCTACTCGTTTCCTATCTGGACGCCCATGATACCACGACAAGTAAAGATATAGGATACGTTGTCGACATTTCACAAGGCGGGATGCTGCTAATCAGTAAGAATCCTATCCCCGTTGAGATCAGCATGATAATTGCCATCAACGTGCCGGAAGAGATCACTGAGACAAAAGCATTCAATGTCACAGCCAGAAGTATTCGGAGTATCAAGGATGGGGACTTGAACTATTTTAACACGGGGTTCATTTTCAACGAGCTGAGGCCTGATGATCTCCAGGTTTTGGACAATATTATTGCCGCTTTCGAACTCTGAGAGGGAATTATCGGCTCTACCTTGACCCAAGCAGCCAACTCGCTTCCTTCCTTTCCGCTTCTGATTTACCTTGGGATAAAGACTTATCCCGGATTTCACCGGATCCCCGCGGACCTGTTTAATTACGGCGGGGTTGCAGAGGCGGATCAGAGCAATGTCAGATATCCAGTGACCCTGGCGCGATTTAAGAATCTATAGAGGCAGTCGATTCTGTCCGTTCTGTCCGTTCACCTGCTAAATATCATCATTTTTGTTAGTTCGCAGCCGGAGAGGGCACGTACGTCCCGGAAGGTGTTGTGCGAGCGGTTCGCCTGATCAGCTTGATAGTGATTGTCATTCCCTTTTCTTTCAAATCCAGCAGCCTGATGTCTACCGCTCGTTGATGGTTTCCCGAAACACAATAGTGCCGTAAAAAATTGTTGCACTGTTCCGAAAATGTTAATGTCACTTTAGGAATATCGTCCTGGGCATACACCCCACCAGCTAAAAATATCGTCATAAATACTGCTAAGATCAATTGCTTTACCAATCGCATTTCCGTCTCCGTTTTTAATCGCACAAATGTAAATTTCTGCCCACTCTCAGGCTCGCCGTCTGATATCGTCCATGTTTCAGAAAGGCCTGACTTACGAGAACGCATTCCTTAAAATCCTGTTCTATCCATCAGTTAATTAACCCTGACTGATGATATTCTTTCAAAATGCAAAAACCGCACTACAAATTACATAACACAACATTTTTTTTAACATCGACACTTAAATACGCTCTTTACCTTTTTAAATGGGAGAATTACACTATTCCTAAAACCATTTGTTAAATAGGTATCCAAACATAAACAGGAGTATAGATGAAACCACCCAAAATCATCGATCTCAGTATCAGCCTTGAGACCGGCCTTCCCAGCGATCCACCCAATATGATTCCCCAAATCGTATACCACGACCACAAAATGGGGGCCGACCAGATGCTGGATTTCTTCCCGGGGATCAAAAAAGAACAGCTACCAAATGAAATGGGATGGGCTCTGGAAGAGATCACCCTCACAACCCACTCGGGTACTCATTTGGACGCTCCCTATCACTATCACCCAACCATGGACAAAGGGAAACGTGCACTGACGATTGACGAAATCCCGCTTGATTGGTGCTTCAGTGACGGTGTGCTGTTGGATTTCAGCTATAAAGCCGATGGGGAAAGAATCTCTGCCGACGATGTCAAAGCCGAACTGGATCGGATCGGATATCAACTCAAACAAAGAGATATTGTTTTGGTGAGGGTTGGCGCGGATCGATCCTGGGGAAAACCGGAATACCTGACCAAAGGCGCTGGAATGACCAGGGAATCGACCCTTTACATCACGGAACAAGGTGTCAAAGTTGTGGGTATCGATGCCTGGTCCTGGGACCGACCTCTGCCTTTTCTGGCAGAAGAGTTCAAACAAAATGGCGATCCAGGTATTATCTGGGAAGCTCACTTTGCAGGAATCGAAAACGGATACTGCCACATGGAAAAACTTGCCAATCTCGATAAAATTCCTAAACCTTTCGGTTTCAAGGTTTCCTGCTTTCCAGTAAAAATCAAAGCTGCTTCAGCTGGTTGGGTCAGATGTGTTGCTATCATTGATGAGTAACAAACCACCTCTCTGCTATTCAGTTAACTGTTGTTATTCATTAATATTAGGATTGGAAATTTTATTTTGTGAATTTTATTGACTGATCGTTCAACCAAAGTTAAGCTAAAACGGATTCTTAATTGAGCATCCTCTAACATGGGATTCTTTAATCCGAAAACGGCTTCAAGAGACTTTCATCCCACGATGAAAACCCAAAAATCGAAAAAAGCGATTCTGGATGCAGCTGAAATGCTGTTTGCAAAAAAGGGTTACGAGGGGACCTCGATGCGGGCAATCGCGGAGAAAGCCAAAGTTGCACAGGGATTGATTCACTATCACTGCAAAACAAAAGATCTGCTCTTCGCGTCTTTGATAGAACGTCATGCTGATGCCATAAACAGCAAACGTCTCTTAATGCTGAATCGCTGTTTTGAGGAAGTTCAAGAGGGTCAACCTACTTTGGAGGCAATTCTTGAAAGCTTTATTCGCCCTGCTCTTGAGCACGGTCGTGTGGGTCGTGGGCGGTACTACAGTCAGATTCTGGCAACCATTGCAAACAGTGACGATAAGCGGTCAACGGACCTGGTTCATCGAAACTATAATTCGATCGCTAAAGAATATATCGCCGCTCTTCAGAAAGTACTGCATGAGCTTCCAGCGTCTGAGATTTACTGGGGTTATCTTTTTGCGACCAGTGTCGCTATCTCATCCATGGCCAGAACGGGAAGGATCAAACGACTTTCTGAAGGCAGTTTGGATGAGGATGATCTGGAACGAATTATCGTTCGTATTGTACGTTTTCTCGCCAATGGTTTGAAAAAGATGAATGCCTGAGCTGTAAGGTTGAAAGGCGGGGATTGATTTCAGAATTGGCGTTTCCGTTGTTGTTTTTAAATAACTCAGAAATGGAGGATAGTGATGAAAATGTTAAAACGGCTACTCATTGTATCAATCATAACCGCTATGGCCATGGCCTTGTCGCTGACCACAGCTTCTGCCAAAACACACAAAATAACGGTTGTTGCGGGACATCCCCCCATTTTTTTGTGGGTCACCCTGGCACGGGATTTCTTTATCCCTGAAGTTGACAAGCGCCTCAAAGCAGCTGGCGGAAAAGACAAGGTTATCTGGAATCAGGCCTATAGTGGAACCGTCGCAAAAATTGGGGGTGCTCTGGAGGCAATCCAGGATGGCGTCGCGGATATGGGTTTCGTGGGGACTATTTTTGAAGCCCCAAAAATGCCGCTGCACAATGTCAGCTACATGACCCCATTTGGAAGCAGCAATATTTATGATGTCGTAGATACCATTGCTGAAATGCAGAAAAATATTCCGAAGATGCGCAACGAATGGACAAAGCACAATCAGGTGTATCTGGGGGGAGCGGCTCTGGACACCTATGGCATTCTGACAAATTTCCCTGTAAAAACCGTTGACGACATTAAAGGCCACAAAATTGCGGCACCAGGCCCCTCTGCAAACTGGGTCAAAGGTACCGGTGCTGTACCGGTGGCTGCCAATCTGAATCTCTATTACAACCACATCAAAACGGGTGTTTACGACGGAGCCTTGACATTCATGACAGCTGCTGGCGCTTTGAAGCTCTATGAGGTTGCCCCACATGTCCTGATTGTTAATTTTGGGGCCCAATTCGCAGGTGGGCTCAGTATCAATACCGATGTATTCGAATCCTTTTCACCTGCCATGCAGAAAATATTTATTGATGTGGGGCAGGAATACTCTGCACGACTGGCAAAAGCCCAGGCTGACCGACTGTCAATGATGCTCTCCATTATGAAAAAGAAAGGCGCAAAGATCTCTTACCTGTCGGATAACGAGCGTAAACGCTGGGCAAATAAACTGCCGAACGTCCCTATGAACTGGGCCGATGCCATGCAAAAGAAAGGTCTGCCGGGCAAGAAAACGCTACAGGGTTTTCTGGATGGTTTGAGAAGCCGCGGAGCAACACTTCCGCGTGACTGGGACAAGTAAAGATCCGGGAATCGACATGGAAAAAGGCCAACAACATCCTACCTCTGGTGGGATATGGAAGTTCGAAACGATAATCTCCGTGATGAACAGTATCGGCACTGTCTGGGTATTTGTTCTCTTGGTCATCCTCAATCTGGATATTTTTGGAAGATTTTTGTTTAACCATCCGATCCGAGGTGTTCCGGAAATTGTATCGCTTTCCATTGTCGCCCTCGTATTCATGCAGATCGCGCATACACTGAAAGTAGGCCGTCTGACCCGTTCGGAGACAATTCTGAACTGGATACGAAAGCGGTTTCCGAAATTCGGGCACCTGTTGGAAGGTATTTTCCACCTGATCGGCGCCTTTATCTTTGCTGTGATCTTCAAAGGCAGTGTTCCATTCCTGGTCAAAGCCTGGGAGATTGACGAGTATGTTGGTGCCGAAGGGGATTTCATGGCTCCGGTCTGGCCAGTGAAACTCATTATTTTGATAGGCTGCGTCGCAGCGGCTATTCAGTTCCTGCTGCTGGCACTGCATGATTTCAGACAGCTCGGTAGAATTGTCCCGGCAACTGAAACAGAAAAAAAGGGAGAATAGGGATGGCTGAATTTTTTCTTACTGACCTGCAGATCGGTCTTGTTTCCATTGCAGCCATCCTGATTTTTATTTATGCGGGAATGCATGTTTCCATCGCTCTTGCACTCACCTCTTTTATCGGTGTGTTTCTGATCCGCGGAAATTGGACCATCGCCACCAAATTATTGTCTTTGGCGGCAGCCGACAGCATCTCCAAGTATATTTTTGGGGTCGTCCCGTTGTTCGTATTGATGGGGCTGCTGATTTCAGTCTCGGATATCGGCAAGGATATGTTTGATGTTGCCAATCGGATATTCAGACGCATTCGTGGCGGACTGGGCGTTGCAACTGTTGTTGCCAATGCAGTTTTTGCAGCCGTCACCGGTATCTCCATCGCGTCGGCCGCGGTTTTTACAAAGGTGGCCGTTCCCGAGATGATGCGATTGGGATACAAACCCCGTTTTTCAGTCGGAGTCGTCACCGGTTCCTCAGTATTGGGCATGCTGATTCCACCGAGTTTGCTGCTGATTCTTTTCGGGGTCCTGACCGAAACCTCTATCGGCGACCTGTTTACAGCCGGTATCTTGCCAGGCCTGGTGCTTTCGACAGCCTATATCATCTATATCCTCGTTGTGGCATATTTCTTCCCCGATTACGTCCAAAATTCAGAAGTGACGACATCCGCTGAGGTTATAGAGGAAATGGGGCTGATGACTGCCGGTTGGAAACTGCTGCCGATTGTCACTCTGATCGGACTGGTTTTAGGAGGGATATATGCCGGTTGGTTTACACCAACCGAATCTGGAGCGGTGGGTGCTCTCGGAGCCTTACTGCTTGCTCTGGGAAAAGGCCGTATGAGCCGGTCCAAACTATGGCAGGTTTTAACTGAAACCGGACATGTCACCGTCGCAGTCCTGTTTCTGATCATTTCAGCCAATATTTACGGACGCATGCTGGCGCTATCCGGTGTGACACAGTTTATTGGCAGTTGGATAGCGGAATCCGGGCTGGGCCTCTACCCGTTATTGACCATATACATTATCGTCGTCCTGTTAATGGGTACCATCCTGGATTCCAGTTCGATCTTAATGATCATTGTCCCACTGGTGCACCCTGTAATGCTGTCAATGGACGTTAATTTGGTCTGGTTTGGGATTATCACCATCATCGCCGTTGAGGTTGGGCTTTTGACCCCCCCGCTGGGCATTGCAGCTTATGTTGTCAAGTCGACACTGGATGATCAGCGGATTGGGCTTGATGATGTATTTATGGGATCTGCACCGTTCGTGTTAATAATGGTATTGGTTTTAACGTTGATTGTTATTTTTCCTTCGATCAGTCTGGTTCTGGTCAAATGAAAATAGAGCAATGCTCATTACGGTGCAATTGTTACTGCCGGCCTTAAACTCCCCCCAGCATCAAACCTCTAGTGCTGGGGCTTTGAATCATATTTATACCCGGAAAAACAATCTCTTCTTTGCTTTTCCAGTACATCTCGACGATTCGTCTACTGTCGATGCCTAAGTAATTCAGTGCCGTTTTAAGTTCACTCAGTTCCAGCTGTCTTGTTTCGGACAGATAGGAACCGCAGCCCTGAAACTGCTCCATCATTTGCCGCATTACCGATAGTTCGGCATGGGATAGGTTTCGGTCTTCATTTGTTTTTTCGTCAACGGCTGGAGAAGCAGCGACAACCAAAGTCTGTTCTGCGGGAGGGTCTTGGCTAAGGTAATTCATAATATTGCTTTCAAAAACTTGTTTTTCATAGGTCTTTTTGAAAGTACTCAAAGCGCAGCTGATGGTTGTTTTCCCAATCCCTTTCAGGGCCTCCTTTTTCATCAGATCCTGATATCGCAATGCGAGCATCTTTTCGCCAGTCATGGCCCCGGACCGCATTTGTTGATCCAGATATTCGCGAACCAGCTGCCGTTTTGAAACCATTTTTCCCTTAGGCAGAACCCCCAACTCTTTTTTGAACGCTTTGAGGATATTGCTGATGGTGCGCTCCCCAATCCCTTCAAACTCAGGTAAATCCACCAGATCTCTGAAATGCAGCTTCATCAGCTCAGGTGGCGCCACATCCCCCCTCTCTTTCAGTTGGCATAGATAATTTTCAACCTTCTGGTATTTTTTCAATTTCGCCATAGTTCCCCTTTCCTAATTGTATCGCCCAGCGTCTCAATAATAAATGAAACCATCCAGGTATTAACCCCTATTTCCCCGTTAAGGGAGGTCTAAAACGTAATATTTGCTATTTCTAGCATAAGTGAGGGCGTTTACAAAGAAAAAGTCGCTAATTTCTTTCCTGAATGTTGCGAATGTAGGAATTCTGAAGTCGCTATTTTGCTTATTTTTTAAAATATTCAGCTAGTTATCAGATCGTAGTGAGAGTATTTAAATCTGAATTAGTGTCGCTAAATTTTTGGTCTCTGTTGCGAATGTTAAACACTATCATAATAAGCGGACGCTTCATTCAGGACCTGAAGATATGAGTTGAAGGAGATTCAGATAGGATTGGTAGCTTGTATCAATAAACTGATCAACTGTCTCATTCTCCTTTCGGTTGAAAGATTCGAACATCAAGGTTCCCTGATATCCATTTTTCAGGAGAGTCTGGCAAAAGGCCGACCAATTGATTTTTCCCCGAAACGGAATCAAATGGTCATCATCTTCCAGCCAGTTGTCGTGAATGTGAAAACCGAGCAGGCGATCCTTACACAGTGCCAGTTCAGCCTGAGGAGTACTATAAAGAGCAGCATGCCCGGTATCCAGACAGATACCCAATAAAGGATGGTTCAACTCATCGAGCAATTGGTTGATCTGGCTGATCGTCCACTTATAATGGAGATTTTCGACAGCAATAGCGACACCTGTTTTTTCAGCCTTGGGAAGCAGTTCTTTCAAAGCCTCTTTTGCGTAGAAGAGGGCTTCACCCTTTGTGCGCTGCACTTTTTCGTTAAAGACGTGCATAACTATGAACGCGGCCCCAACCTCTTGAGCCGCTTCAAACATCTCCAAATTGAGATCGATCGCTTGTTTTCGGATCGCCGGATCTGCATCTGTCATATCATGTCCGAGTTCAGCCATGTAGAAGCAGTGAAGGCTACCCGTTTTCACCTTGTGTTTCTGACAAAGATCGATGAAATTTCGGATTGAATGAGGATCCCCTACCTGCCATGATTTATTGTCCGTGACAATGGGTGACACCTCCAGGATGCTGATGCCGTTCTTTTCAAACCGGTAAAGGTGTTCAAAATCATCCAGATCCATTGCAGGACTGGCAAGTCCCATAGGATAGCGGTTCTTCAGCGATTCTAAATCCATTGTTTTCCTTCGGAAGTCTTGTAAGTTAGTAACTATTCACCATATTCTCGGAGCCGAGTAGATTGTGATTCAAAACGATGGAAAATAGGACGTTTTCCCGACGCGTTTCTAACGAAACACTTGACTCCAGGGATGGATTCATGTGTGTTTTGAATCATAATCCCCTCGGCGGAGCAAATGCTGAACATATATATGAGTTATTTGTGTGCACAGAGTAAAAAATTTATAGCTTGAGAAATGCTATATCGTTTTTACGAATTGTCTGTAAAGGATTTATTGCTGACTGTAATTCGACAGGTTATCCCATTTTCCAGATTGAAGATCGGAGTTGTTAACAACTTGACGAGCTATAGTTTCATTAGTATGCTATGGAAACATCTGATAATTAAAAGCCTGGACTGAAGATAAAATATGGGGGAGTGTAGGGCGGAGATATAGAAAGGGCATTCAATTGAAACCGTCCTCAACCAATGCAAGCCTAAGATTTAATAGATTTTTACCCCGGGCTGTAATATTATAATGCTGCATGATTATAATGCAGTTTTCACAGGAAGAAAGGTATTTCAGAAGTCCGATTTTTTAACCAATAATCCTATAAACAATTCGGAGGTTTTATGGATCCATTCGCCTTATACAAAATTAGTTACGGGCTCTATATTGTCAGTTCCCATAAGGGCGAACACTTGAATGGGCAAATTGCCAACACTGTCACGCAGGTGACCTCAGATCCCATTCAGGTCTCAATCGCTCTGAATAAGTTGAATCTGACCCACGATTATGTGAGAGAAAGTGGGGTTTTTTCAGCGTCGGTTCTTTCACAAACTGCCCCCATGTCGCTGATCGGTCGTTTCGGGTTCAGTTCAGGGCGCGATGTCAACAAATTTGAAGAAACTGAATACAAAATTGGCGACACAGGAGCCCCCATATTACTGGAAAGTAGCGTGGCTTTTCTGGAGGCCCAGGTCGTCGGTGAGGTGGATGTTGGCACCCACACGATTTTTATTGGGAAAGTGATCGATACCCAAAAAATCAACGATCATGAACCAATGACGTATGCGTACTACCATCAGATAAAGGGGGGCAAATCTCCTAAAAACGCACCAACCTACATCAAAGAGGAAAGTGTAGAGAGTAGTGGGGAAAAATATCGGTGCAAGATTTGCGGGTATATCTATGATCCCAAGGTGGGTGACCCAGACCACGGTATTGCACCAGGGACTGCTTTCGACGATCTGCCTGACGACTGGAAATGCCCCATCTGTAATGCTGCTAAAAGTGAGTTCGGTCAATGTGGGAAGTATAAATGCAAAATTTGCGGTTATGTTTACGATCCGAATACGGGTGATACAGAAGCCGGTATATCTGCCGTGACGGTGTTCGACGATGTGCCTGACGACTGGAAGTGCCCGATTTGTAAGGCGGCAAAAACTGAATTTGAAAAGGAGGAGTAAAGATGGACGGAAAAAATGGAAACGGCCTGGTTATGCGACAGCAATTTGACTATGATACCTGGACTTACACCTATTTGCTGATTGATCCCGATTCTAACGAAGGGGTACAGATAGACAGTGTCAAAGAACAGGTAGAGCGCGATCTTGGAATTTTCGAAAATCTAGGCGTAAGAATTAGATATCTGCTGGAAACCCACGTCCATGCAGACCATATCACCGGAGCGCATGATCTGAGAGAAAAAACCGGCGCCGAAGTCGTCTACGGCGCCGAAGCCAAGGTACCTTGTTCCGATATCGACATTGCAGACAACGAAACACTGCAGTTCGGAAAGTATACCATCAGGGCACTTTCCACTCCGGGTCATACAGATGGCTGCACATCCTACCTGATTGAAAACATGGTATTCACCGGAGACACACTCATGATCCAGGGTTGTGGTCGAACTGATTTCCAACAGGGCTCTCCAGCAGCCATGTACGAAAATGTCCATCAGAAACTCTTCACTTTGCCAGATATGACGCAGGTTTACCCGGCGCACGATTATAAAGGCCGTTCAGTCTCATCCATCGGTGAGGAGAAAAAGTTCAATCCTCGGCTGGGTATGGGAAAAACGAAAGAGGAATTTAAAGAAATCATGGACAACCTCAATCTGGCCAAACCAAAAAAGATTGACGTCGCTGTGCCGGCTAACATGAAGTGTGGAAAAACGGATTGATCCCTTGATTTTTTGAAAATTTCCTGATTTTTCACTTAGGGATCGTACATAAATAACTTGGCATAATCTGTCCGCATAGGGATCGTTAAAAGATAACTTCACTTAATCTGTTTGTAAAAGTCCCAAAAGCCGGACATTTTACAAACAGAATGTGATGTAATCTCTTAGACGACCCTGAAGTACCAAAAGCACTGGACATTTTGCAGACAAAATGCCACAGCAACGTGTTTCCTTGACACTTATAAGAAACACTTGAGTAATTTTTGAGCCAATCCTTAAGCCCTTGAAACTGTCAGAAAATTAAGAATACTCAAGCAGAATTTTAAAAAGAGAGGAAAAATGAAATTGAAAACACTTTTTTCGCCGGTAAAGTCAATGACCGAAGCGGAAGCCAAATCATTTATGGATACGCACGCGACAGGCTCATACCAATTGGTGGATGTCAGAACACCTTACGAATATGAAGAATATCATCTTCCTGGGGCGACACTGGTTCCATTGAATGTTCTCACAGAAGGAGGTGGTAGCCTGGATCCCGAAAAGCCCACGATCGTTCACTGCCGCTCGGGTGGACGAAGTCAGGCTGCGAGTCAGTTTCTGGAAGGTCAGGGCTTCAAGGAGATTTACGATATCGGCGCTAATATCGCATCCTGGATGGGATTTCAGGTTCCCGGGACAGCTGATCTCAACCTCAGTCTCATTAATCCGGACGCTGAATTTTCAGATGTCTGGAAAATCGCTTACGCCATGGAAGAGGGGTTGCAACGATTTTATCTGGCTTTGGAAGCGCAGGAGACAAGAGACGAGTATAAACAAATCTTTAAACAACTCGCAGGTTTTGAGGATCTGCACAAAGAACGGTTGCAAAGTGGATATGATGTTGATGAGGCCACAACAGGGGATCTCGCCTCTTTTATGCAAGAGAATCCGGATTTGGTGGAAGCGGGGGATCTAAACTATCTATCGCCCCTGGTTAATATCTCCCAGTTGAACGATCTGATAGACATTTTCAGCCTGGCAATGGCCATTGAAGCACAATCACTGGATCTGTACACGCGTTTTTCTGCCCAGGCTACCCAGACCGAAAGTAAAAAACTATTTCAGGATCTGGCAGATGAAGAGAAGGCCCATCTCAACTATCTTACCAAAGAGATGGATAAGTATCTGTCCTGATAAACCTTCACGACTCTTTCGGAATCGTTTCTGTGCAGAAAGTGAAATCCGGAAGCAATCTCTTTGGTGAGAACGATTTTATCTGGACAGCATATAGTAAACATGCGAGGCTGTATGTCTCAACAGGCAAATTCAGCCTTTTGACAGTATCATTTCCAAACAATAAGACAACCTCAGGCAGAACCGCAATCCATGAATATCCAGAGGTACAATATTTCTGTGCCATTAATTTTTTAATCGCATTATGATAAAAACGGGAAGAACGAACCTGATTACTGATGTACCCGGTATTCAAGTTGGGAACGCACAGAATGAAACTCTCAGAAGCGGGGTAACGGTTATCATACCTGAAGAACCAGCCATCGCTTCCGTTGATGTGCGCGGCGGCGGCCCTGGCACGAGAGAGACGGAAGCCCTTGGCGCTGACTGTCTGGTGGATGTGATCCATGGGATTGTTCTGAGTGGTGGATCTGCTTACGGATTGGAGTCGGCCAGTGGGGTGATGTCGTATCTGGCGGAAAAAAAAATTGGATTCGAGCTGGGCGGTGCTATTATCCCCATCGTTCCAGCTGCGATCCTCTTCGATCTTCTCAATGGGGGTGATAAAAATTGGGGACAATATGCCCCATACAGAGATTTGGGCTATGAAGCGGCTGCGAACAGCGCGAAGACACTTCATTTGGGCAATATTGGTGCCGGTTTGGGAGCCACCGCTGGTGGACTAAAAGGGGGGTTGGGAAGCGCGTCCCTTGTCTACGATGAAAACGGAACAGAAATTACCGTGGGTACAATCGCAGCTGTAAATGCCATGGGTAGTGTGACTATGCCGCACAGCCCTGTCATGTGGTCATTCCCATATGAAAGAGACAATGAATTGGGAGGACAACCGCTTCCCGAAATAAAAATGCCTCTGAATTCGGATTTCGAGTTCGAATTACCCATAGGTAAAAATACAACACTTGTAACAGTTGCAACCGATGCCATTTTGACCAAACCACAAGCGAGACGTGTGGCCATCATGGCACAGGACGGAATGGCCAGAGCCATTCGACCAGTACATTCGCCGTTTGATGGTGACAGTGTGTTTGTTTTATCCACAGGAAAAAGAGAACTCTCGGACCCGGCCATCAGCATCGCCAAGTTGGGAATGTTGGCAGCGGATTGTGTAGCGAGAGCCATTGCGAGGGGTGTTTATGAAGCTGAAAGTCTTGGAGATTTTGAAAGCTATCGTTCCCGTTATGGCCAATTTCTTTTAAATAAATCAGGAGAGCACAATGAATAGTCTCAAAAAGATTTTTGGAGGATTTGCAGTAGCAATTTGTTTTTTCATGGTCGCATCATCTGCAATGGCGGCGAAAACAAGCCTGACCATGGGGATGGTACTGGAACCGACCCATCTGGATCCCACGGCCGGAGCAGCAGCTTCCATCGATGAAGTGGTGTACGCCAATATTTTCGAAGGCTTGACCCGCATCGACCGTTGGGGTGTGGTTCGGCCGGCATTGGCTAAAATCTGGAAAATCTCTGATGATAAAAAGACCTACACCTTCCAACTCCGAAAAGGGGTGACCTTTCATGATGGTGCTGAATTTGATGCGGATGATGTCCTCTTTTCACTCAACAGGGCGCGGGGGAAGGATAGCACCAATGCCCAGAAGGCACTCTTCAGACCCATTGCCAAAGTCGAGAAAAAAGGGAAATATGTTGTGGCGGTGACGCTGAAACAAGTAACCGGTAGTTTTCTGTTCAATATGGGCTGGGGTGATGCTGTCATGGTAGACCCTGCCAGTGCTGGAAGTAATAAAAGCAATCCGGTAGGGACCGGGCCCTTCAAATTCAAACGCTGGGTCAAGGGTGACCGCATTGAAATGGTCAAAAATTCAAACTATTGGGGTAAGCCGGTTAAGTTGAGAAAGGCGGTGATTAAGATCATCCCGGACCCGGCGGCCGCAACTGCTGCTCTGATGGCGGGTGATATTGATGCGTTTGCCAATTTTCCTGCTCCGGAAGCGCTCTCCCAGCTAGAGACGAACCCTCGGCTGAAAGTGGTTATTGGTAATACCGAAGGTGAAACAATCCTCTCCACAAACAACCAGAGAGGTCCTTTCAAGAAACTGAAAGTCCGTCAGGCACTCGCCTTCGCCATAGATCGTCAGGCGATCGTTGACGGTGCCATGTTTGGCTATGGCAAACCCATCGGAACCCATTTTTCACCCCACCACCCGGCCTATGTGGATCTCACAAAAAAGTTTGCCTACAATCCGGAAAAGGCAAAACAACTACTGGCAGAGGCCGGTTATCCAAACGGATTCAAAGCCGTGATCAAGCTACCACCACCTAGCTACGCCCGGCGTGGCGGGGAAATCGTTGCGTCTCAACTCCGGAAAGTCGGCATTGAGCTGGAGATTATCCCTGTGGAATGGGCCCAGTGGATAGGTGATGTTTTCAAAAAACGGGACTATGACCTGACGATTGTTTCACACACTGAACCAATGGATATCGGGATTTATGCCCGCAAAGACTATTACTTTGCCTATGACAGCCCGAAATTCCAGGCATTGATAAAAAAGTTGAATATGACGGTTGATCGGGACGCTCGCTTCAAGATCATGGGAGAAGCCCAACGCCTCATTTCAGATGACTGTGTCAACGGATTTATGTTTCAACTGGCCAAAGGTGGTGTCTGGAACAAGGATATCCGCGGATTGTGGGAAAACAGCCCGATTCAGGCCAACGATTTGACAGAAGCTTATTGGGTTAAATGATCTGAGGGATGAGTGTATTTTTTGCGAAACGGGTGACAGCACTGGTCATTACACTGATGCTGACCACTGTTGTCATCTTTCTGGTTCTTGAAATTCTGCCGGGGGATCCAGCATCGCTCATGCTGGGCATCAACGCTGAAGCTGATACTCTGGCGGCCTTAAGAGCAGAGCTCGGGTTGGATCGACCCGTGCTGGTAAGATACACCAGTTGGGTTCTGGACCTCCTGCAGGGAAATCTCGGAACCAGTTTAACCTATGATGTCCCGGTTTCAGAGCTGATAATTGAACGAATTGCCATCAGCCTGCCTCTGGCCTTGATGGCCATCCTCCTGTCTACAGTGATTGCCATTCCCATGGGGATCATAGCGGCATCCAATCACAATCGTCCTCTGGACTTCTTTGTGATGAGCTTTTCTCAACTGGGGATCGCCATCCCCAACTTCTGGTTTGCTCTCCTTCTGATCATACTGTTTTCCATTGTTCTGCGCTGGGTGCCTGCGGGTGGTTTTGCAGGGTGGGATGCCGGTGTCGGCCCGGCTTTGAGTTCACTTTTTCTGCCTACAATCGCTCTGGCGCTTCCTCAGGCAGCCATTCTGGCTCGAGTCACGCGCTCGTCGCTGCTGGAGATCTTGAAGGAAGATTTCATTCGTACTGCCCACGCAAAGGGTGTCAGCCGGAGGCGGGCACTCTGGAGCCACGCGCTACGAAACGCACTCATTCCTGTCGTGACCATCATGGGGCTGCAGTTTTCATTCCTGTTAGCCGGGGCCATCATCATCGAAAACGTTTTTTATCTGCCTGGTCTGGGGCGCCTGATTTTTCAGGCAATTGCCCAGAGGGACCTGATCGTAGTCAAAAATCTCGTACTCATTCTGGCGGCAACCGTTGTGCTGATCAATTTTGTGGTGGATATTCTCTATGCCGTTATCGATCCGCGACTACGAGGTAGGGATAATGGTTAAACGATTCAAAGAAATCTTTCAGCACGGTTTGAAAAACAGGAGTTTCGTTATTGGGGGGATCATTACCCTGCTCTTTTTTCTAATCGCACTACTCTCTTATGTTTGGACGCCCCATGCCGTTGAAAACCTCAGCATCGTTAACAAGTTGCGGTTGCCAGATAGCACATACTGGTTGGGGACAGATCACTTTGGAAGGGATATTTTCTCCATGTTGATCGTGGGGGCCAGAAATTCTGTGATTGTCGCGTTTGTGGCTGTCGGTATCGGCATCGGTATTGGCGTTCCTTTAGGCCTGGTGGCTGCAGCACGAAAAGGCTGGGTGGATGAAATAATTATGCGTTTCAACGATTTCACCTTCGCTTTTCCGTCCTTGATTTCAGCCATTATGATCACAGCCATTCTGGGTCCGGGGGCAGTTAACTCCATCATCGCCATCGGCATATTTAATATTCCTGTGTTCGCGAGGGTGGCTCGCGGGGCAGCATTGAGCATCTGGAAACGGGATTTTATTCTCGCAGCGAGAAGTGCTGGCAAGGGTTCCTTCAAAATATCTCTGGAACATGTTCTGCCCAATATTTTCAGCATGTTGATCGTCCAGACTACTATTCAGTTCGCTCTGGGAATCCTGGCGGAAGCTGGACTCAGCTATCTGGGTCTGGGCACCCAGCCGCCTGCTCCCAGCTGGGGCAAGATGTTGAACGAAGCGCAGACAATGCTCTATCTTGCGCCACAGCTGGCGATCTATCCTGGTGTCGCAATCGCCCTGACAGTGCTGGGCTTAAACCTTTTTGGCGATGGCCTGCGAGATGCGTTGGATCCCAAATTGAGAAGAAACCGGTAGCGCCATGACCTTGTTAAATATAGAAAATCTTACGGTTTCCATCAATACCGCCCAGGGACCCATCGATATCATCAAGCAGGTTGACCTGCGTATGGCAGCGGGAGAAAAGCTTGGTATCGTTGGAGAATCCGGATGCGGCAAATCAATTACGGCCCTGGCAATTATGTCACTGCTGCCTGAAAAATCAACCGTCAGCGGAACTGTCCACCTGAACGGAGAAGACCTCCTGGGGCTCAGTCCAGCGCAGATGTGCAAAATCCGGGGAAATCAGGTCGCCATGATTTTCCAGGAGCCCATGACCGCTCTGAATCCGGTGAAGACCATCGGGAACCAGATTGCTGAAAGCCTTTATCTGCATCTAAACCTGGGGAAAAAAGAGGCCCGCGAGCGGGTTTGCCAACTCATGGAGAATGTGGGTCTGCCTGTACGCAGATTTCCGCTGGGACTATACCCTCACCAGCTTTCCGGTGGACAACGGCAGCGTGTGATGATCGCGATGGCTATTGCCTGTGAACCCGACCTGCTAATCGCAGATGAACCGACAACCGCGCTGGATGTGACTGTCCAGGAACAGATTCTGGATCTGATCCTGGAGTTGACGGATCAATTGGGTATGGGATTGATCATGATCAGCCACGACCTGGGTGTGATTGCTCAGACTACCGCAAAAATCATGGTGATGTACACCGGCAACCTGTTTGAAACGGGACCCACGGCAGAGGTTTTTAATCACATGGCACATCCTTACACTCAGGGGCTGTTTTCGGCTATTCCCAAATCCGGAATCGCAACAAGAAGTGAACGAACCCGCCTTTACACCATACCCGGACAGGTCCCCGAAATACACATGAGATCAGAGGGGTGTAGCTTTGCTGATCGCTGCAGCAGAGTCCTGGCAGAATGCAGAGTTGAATTACCGCCAACGGTGGATCTGGGAAAACAACATCAGGCTTGGTGCTTTAATCCATTAGAGCGGACTTGAAACGTATGGAAACACCTCTTCTCAGAATTGTGAACGTCGTCAAGGACTATCCCCTTCCCAAACAGAAACTGTTTGAGAAAGCACCCGTCTTCCGTGCTCTGAATGGGATTAATCTGAAAATCCCCAGAGGAACCAGTTTTGGGATTGTGGGAGAATCCGGCTGTGGCAAATCGACGCTGGCCAGGATCGCGATGGCCCTGGACAGACCCACGGCAGGAGAGGTCTATTTCGAGGACAAAGAACTCTTCAGTCTTTCGTCAAAGGATCTTCACAGACTGAGACGCAACTTTCAGATGGTTTTTCAAGATCCATACGGTTCTCTCAATCCGCGGAAAAAGGTGTTGTCAATTGTCGCCGAACCGCTGGACACACTGAATGAAAAACTAACAACCAAAGAACGTCAGGAGAGAGTTGAAAAAACGCTGGAAGAAGTAGGCCTGAATCGCAACGATCTTGAAAAATATCCCCATGAATTCTCTGGCGGACAACGGCAGCGAATCGCTATCGCCCGCTCATTGATCACTCGGCCTTCGCTGATTGTAGCAGATGAATCGGTTTCCGCACTTGACGTTTCAGTACAGGCACAGGTGCTGAACCTGATGATGGATCTGCAGGAGAAATACGATCTGACTTACATGTTTATCAGCCACGACCTGAGTGTGGTGGAATACGTAACCGATGAAGTAGCGGTTATCTATCTCGGTAAAATCATGGAACAGGGTAGAACCATAGACATCTTTCAGCACCCCCTGCACCCTTACACAAAAACGCTACTGGCAGCTGTTCCCAGTATGGACCCAACTCAGCAGCGCAAGAGAGCAGTAAAAGCGGAGGGTATTGAATCTGAAACACCGTCTCAGGGGTGCCCGTTTCAACCGCGGTGCCAGATTGCAACAGAAATTTGCATCCAGGAATGTCCCCAGCTGGAAACCAAAGGCAAACAGCTGGCCGCCTGTCATCATGTTTGACAGGTCATCTATAAAACCATCGGCGCTTTCATCGACGTAACGGAGGATGAAAAAACATAAGTGATGGATGTCCGTGTCTGGTGCGAACCCCTTTCAGACGATTGAGACGGCTTCACACCAGCCACTTAGTCTTTGGTTTTTAATCTTTATTCCATTCTAAAAAAACCTTGCTCTCTGAGCAAGGTCTGGTTTAAAGGCTTTGCCAGTTCTTTTTCGTCGTATTGCTTGCCATATGATGCGTAATGTCTGCGTTTTGATGCGAAACAAAAGAGTAAACCATGCCCTCTGGGCTTAAAACAATACCGGCCCCTTTGGGGTCGGTTTTTTATTCCATACAAACTGCCATGGGTTCCGCCTACAACGAAGCATGAGAATTCACAAATTCCCCCTTCGAAGGGGGCCAGAGGGATGTTTTTACGGCGATTCTCATAATAACCACAATCAGCAAAATGAAAAAACAACAACTTCTGATTAACGGGAAATGGCTTGATGCCGAGGACGGGGGGACGATACCTGTCATCAATCCAAATAATGGCTTGCAGAACGGGACACTGGCACGGGGTAACAGCCTGGATATAGACAAAGCCGTAGTAGCCGCCAGGACAGCTTTTCATGGCCTGTGGAGGAAGATGGCAGCACTTGAAAAAGGCCGCCTTATCTACCGCCTGGGTGAATTGATCCTCAAAAACGAGGATGAACTCAGTTATCTTGAGGCTAATGATGTCGGAAAGCCATTATCCCAATCGAGAAACGACGTCAGAGCTCTAGCTCGTTATTGCGAATTCTATGCAGGAGCAGTTGACAAAACCCACGGTGAGACCATCCCCTACCAGGAAGGATATACTGTCTTAACTATCCGGGAGCCTCATGGCGTCACAGCCCATATCATACCCTGGAACTATCCGATGCAGATTATCGGACGCAGCGTTATCGGCTCCTTGACGGCAGGGAACTGTGTTGTCATTAAACCGGGAGAAGATGCCTCACTCACTACACTCTTTTTTGGGAAACTGGCGCTGGAAGCCGGATTTCCTGCAGGCACCATCAATATTGTGACCGGGTATGGGGTAGAGGCAGGAGCCCCCCTCTCAGCACATCCGGGTATCAACCATATCAGTTTCACCGGTTCCGGCCAGGTGGGCACATTGATACAAAAAGCTGCTGCGGATAATACAATACCGGTCACACTGGAACTCGGTGGTAAATCGCCTCAGCTTATATTTGCGGATGCCGATCTGGATGCAGCGCTGCCTTTTGTGGTCAACGCAGCTATCCAAAATGCCGGACAAACCTGTTCCGCTGGCAGCCGGGTTCTGGTAGAGTCGCAAGTCTATGATAAGTTTACGCATATGTTGGCCAAACGCTTCACAGAACTCACTGTCGGACCGGCTGAAGCCGATTACAGTACCGGTCCACTGATCAATCCATCACAGCTGGCAAGGGTCAACGAATTCCTTGCCAAAAGTGATGATCTGGAGATACTGGCCCGCGGCACTATCGTTGACGACGCACCGCAAGGCGGATACTATACGGTCCCGGTTCTACTGGGAGAAGTCCCTCCGGCGCATATCCTGGCACAGGAAGAGATATTCGGACCGGTACTATCCGTGATCCGCTTTTCGGGAGAACAGGAAGCGGTCGAAATCGCCAACGGAACCAACTACGGTCTTGTGGCAAGTGTCTGGACAAAAGATGGCGCCAGACAGCTGCGAGTTGCCAAAGCGCTGCAAACAGGTCAGGTTTTTATCAACAACTATGGCGCAGGCGGAGGTGTAGAACTACCGTTCGGTGGCGTCAAAGGCAGCGGTTACGGCAGAGAAAAGGGGCTCGAAGCCCTGAAAAGCTTCACCAGCCTGAAAACCATTGCCATTCAGCACGGCTGAGTCAACGTACCGTTATCTGAATTTTCATTAACTGTTATTGTAAAAAGGAACCCCATGCGTCTTGAAAACAAAATAGCCATTATCACTGGTGCCGCATCCGGATTTGGAGAAGGGATGGCCAGGCGGTTCGCTGCTGAAGGAGCCAAGGTGGTCGTTGCCGACTTGAATGAAGCATCCGGCAACACTATTGCCGAAGAGATCGGAGGAATTTTTGTCAAAACTGACGTCAGTCGGGATTCAGAGATGGCCAATCTTGTACAGACCACGGTTCAGACCTTTGGCGCGGTGGACATCTTTGTCAACAATGCCGGATACACCAGCCGGAACAGCCCCATGCTGGATGTAGATGAGGAAACCTTCGACCGCATTTACGCCGTGAATGTGAAGGCAGTTTATCTCTCTGCCCGGCATGTGATTCCGGAATTCAGAAAAAAAGGCCGTGGGATGATCCTCAATATTGCCTCAACCGGTGGTGTTCGTCCCCGTCCGGGCCTGGTCTGGTATAACAGTTCAAAGGGAGCCGTCATCTCGCTGACCCGTTCGATGGCTATTGAACTGGCTCCTGAAAAAATTCGCGTCTGCGCCATCAACCCGGTTGCAGGGAAAACGGGTATGTTACCCCTGTTCATGGGGGAAGAGACCGAAGAGAAGTACGAGCTCTTCCGCTCCTCCATCCCTCTGGGACGGTTGTCAACCCCGAAGGATATCGCGAATACAGCCCTTTTCCTCTGTTCAGATGAAGCAGATTTCATCACCGGCGTCTGCATGGAAGTCGACGGGGGTCGCTGCATATGAAAACCTATCGCATTGCGTTCATCCCAGGGGATGGGGTTGGACAGGAAGTCGCCATTGAGGCAAAAAAAATTCTGGACGCCATTTCTGTGAAGCATGGTCTTGAGCTCAAGATTGAGTATCTCGACTGGGGCTGTGATTACTATCTCGATCATCAGTATATGATGCCCGCGGATGGCCTGGAAAGGCTGCTGGATTTTGATGCCATTTTCCTGGGGAGTGTGGGAGACGCCAAAAAAGTTCCCGATCACATTTCTGTCAGGCTGGTGCTGGATATCCGCAAGGCATTTGATCAGTATATCAACCTCCGTCCGATTCAACTCTATCCCGGAGTCGACACTCTGATCAAAACAGCGACCCCCGAAAGTATCAATATGGTCGTCGTCAGGGAAAACACTGAAGGTGAGTATTCCAGTGTGGGCGGTTTTTTCAAACCGAACACCGCCGATGCAATTGCCATCCAGACTGCCGTCTTTACCCAGAAAGGCTGCGAACGGGTTATGCGCTATGCTTTCAAGCTGGCTGAAGACCGAAAAAAAGCATCCCTGGGACCCGGAAAGGTAACGAGTTGCACCAAATCGAACGCTTTGGGGTATTCGATGGTGTTTTGGGATCAGGTATTCGGACAGATTGCGTCTGAGTTTCCGCAGGCAGAGGTTGAAACAGCCTTGGTAGATGCGCTTTCCATGTGGTTGATTCGCAATCCGGAACAGTACGATGTCATTGTCGCCTCAAACCTGTTCGGCGATATTCTGACCGATTTGGGAGCCATGCTCCAGGGTGGTATGGGAATGGCGGCTGGCGGCAACATCAACCCGGAAAGACAATATCCATCCATGTTTGAACCTATCCATGGATCAGCTCCCGACATCGCTTTTCAAGGAATTGTCAACCCGGTGGCCAGTATCGAATCCGTACGCATGATGATGACACATTTTGGGGAAACTGAGGCTGCTCTGGATATCCAGAATGCAGTATCAGCAGTCATGGGGGAAGGCCGGATCAAAACCGTTGATATGGGCGGCGTCAGTAAAACCGGCGAGGTGGGTGATGAAATCGCCCGGGTTCTGAAGGCGAATTCGTAAAGTCTCAGCCAGCCTGCAATCAACCGCAGACCGGCAATCCGGAAAAGCGCTATCCGTCTGAATTGATCTGGGCGACAATCTCTTCCAGAATCTCCTCCCCTTTTTCCACCGGAACCTGGCAGGTGCCTACCATTTGATGGCCGCCCCCACCATACTTCAACATTAACTTACCCACATCGGTTTTACTGGTCCGATTAAGAATACTGTGACCACAGGCAAAAACGATATTCTGGTTATCCCGACCCCACATCACACGTACATCAATGTTCTGTTCAGGGAATAGTGCGTAGATGATAAAGCGATTCCCGCTATAAATCGTCAATTCTTCCTTCAAGTTGGTAACAACCACATTACCTCTAACCTCACTATCGCGCTTCAGCATATCGGTGAAGAAATCCTGCTGGTCAAAATAGCGCATAATTCTTTCCTGGACATCATAGTTTTCGATAATTTCCGACGCTGTCATTGTCCGACAATACTGAATCATGTCCATCATCAATTGATGATTACTGATACGATAGTCCTTGAATCGCCCCAGACCGGTGCGGGGGTCCATGATAAAAGAAAGAATAATCCAGTCTTCCGGGTTCAGAATTTCATCTTTGGTCAGATTCCCTGAATCTGTCTTGTTAGTGGCCTCAAGCAGCGGAATCAGCCTTTTATCAAAAGTGTTGCTGCCACCGTAATAGTCCCAGATAACCTGTGCGGCACTGGGTGCTGCCCGGACCTCTCCTTCAAATTTTAAATCCCCGGTTTTCAGCCGCTCATCTTCACTGGAATGATGATCGAACCATAAACCACAACCCGGAACATACGGAATATTGGCCAGCACATCATTCGCTGTTGCCTGGATTTTACCATCCTGCACATCTTTCGGATGCACGAAGGTATAGTCATCAACAATACCTTTTTCCACCAGCAGTACAGCACAAACCAATCCATCAAAATCAGAACGGGTTAACAATCTCATCTGGACCTCATCTTATTTGTTTATCGCTGTCCAGCCCGCTCAAGGCTGGAACTTGATTACTCAATTTTGACGCACCAGCATTTGTTTAAACTGATAATTTCGTCTTGCCGAGCGAAAACCTTCGGGTTACTTCTGTTACCCAAAAAGCTATTTAAATCAATACCCTTAACTTCTGTCCGCCAGAGGGAGAAGGAGCGGGAAACTTTCTGGCAGCTCAAAATGATTACATGCATCTACTATAAATCACTATCTATTCAAATTCCAGCTTTTTTATGTCTTTCCCCTCACAGGTTTGAGCAAAAAAAGCCTGTTTCCATCCCTGTATCAGGAGTTACGGCTTCACTACCGGTTTTTCCAGGTCACAATCGGCTTTTTATCCAAAAAGGCCTTAATTCCATCTTGAGCGTCCTCCGCCATAGCATTCATCGTCATTGTATTTTTAGCAATCTGAGTTGCCTTCTCGTCTTCCTGATCAACCTGGGCGTAAAAAGCATGTTTCCCTATGCTCACGGTGAAACGGCTGGCAGTCGCGATTTCTCTTGCCAGTTTATCGGTCTCTGTCGCCAGCTCACTCAGGGGCACGACACGATTGACAAGTCCCAGTGTTTTGGCTTCCTCTGCCGGGAAATATCGTCCAGTCAATAACATCTCCATGGCTGCTTTTCTTCCGATGGCCCGTGTAATTGCAACCATGGGTGTGGTGCAGAAGAGGCCGATTCGGACACCAGGTGTGGCAAAACGAGCGTCCTCCGAAGCCACCACGAGATCAGACCAGGCAGCCAGTTGACAGCCTGCGGCAGTTGCAATGCCCTGAATCTGAGCGATGACCGGCTGGGGGATCGTATGAATGAGTTGCATCATCCGGGTGCATTCATCAAAAATCTGTTTGATCTCTTTGACACCAGTATTGACCATCTCAGGCAGATAGTGTCCCGCACTGAAATTCTTGCCCTCTGCAGCAATGATAACCACTTTGACCGACTCATCATCAGCCACACTGTTGAGTGCGTGAATCATCTCCTGGGTCATTCTGACGGACAATGCGTTTATCTTACTCGGGTTTGCAAGTGTCAAGCGGGCGATAGAGTCATCAATGGAAAGCCGTATCTCTTCGTATGTCATTGGGTTCTCCTCAGGATTGCTATTGGAATAAGTCTCTCTCTATACACCTTTTTTTAACATCCAAAGATCAATAGAGGCAACCTTGAAATACAGAAATTGAAACCGCCTTTTCCTAAAACGGAAAAGGCGGCCTGGGGATTGGGCTAAATTGAAATAGCTATGGGTCGGCTCAAAAATTAGTCAAGTGTTTCCCCTTTGTGAAGAGGAAACACGTTGCTGTCACATTCTGTTTGCTAAATGTCCAGTGCTTTTAGGACTTTTGCAAATAGATTATGTGAAGTTATTTTTGAACGATCCCTATGTGGACGCACGAAGAATCTTTTTATCCACTTTACCTACTGCCGTCAGTGGAATTTCATCGATAATCTCGACAACTTTCGGAACTTCGTATGGAGAGCAATGCTCCTTCGCAAAAGCAATAATATCCGCTTTTAGTTTTTCAGCGTCCCCATCATAGTCAAATACTGGATCCAGCTGCACATAGGCTTTGACAAGTTCTGATCCCGGCCGGTCCGGGTTATCCTCACCAATCAATGCCAATAAGCCGACAGCCGGGTGGTTGGAGATAGCATCCTCCACCTTGCTGGAGAACACCTTGAAACCACCTACGATGATCATGTCTTTGGTCCGGTCGACGATGCGGATATAACCATCCTCATCCATTATACCAACATCACCGGTATGCATGTATCCGTCTTCATCGACAGCGTTTTTTGTCTCTGTAGGTTTGTTGAAATACCCCTGCATAACCAGTGGGCCTTTGACACACACCTCACCGGGCTCTCCCAGCGGGACCTCTTCTCCCGTATCCGTACTGAGCAGTTTCAGATCGGTGTTGAAGAAGGGCATCCCCACAGTCCCAAGTTTCTTTTCACCCTTGGCAGGATTCATGGTAGCCACCGGTGAGGTTTCTGTCATGCCGTACAGTTCCAGCAGTTTTCCTTCGCCAATAATACTTTCCAGTTCCATCTGGGACTCTTTTGGAAAAGGTGAGGCCGCAGAAATACAGATGCCGAGACTCGAGTAATCCAGTTCACGGAATTTTGGATTCGCTAATAGCATCTGATAGAGGGAGGGAACATTGACCAGACTGGAGGGTTTGAATTTCTCAATCGCCTCGCAGATATGGTCGGTATCCCGTGGATTCGGGATCAGAATTTGGGTCCAGCCAAGATTTAAAGCGCACTCGCAAACAGTCAATCCCGCAATGTGAAACATCGGAAATCCGGACAGCAGAACGCCAGAAGCCCTCTCCCACCCTACCCATCTGCAGACGCCCATGATATTATGCACCGCATTGCGATGACTCAGCATCGCACCTTTGGGTGCGCCAGTCGTCCCCCCTGTGTATTGAATCCAGCCCAGATCGTCCGGGGTGAGGTCCACCTTCCGATACTCCCCGGAATACTGACTAAAAACCCCCTTATGAAGATCGAGAACCACTTTCCCCGAAATTGGAGTCACCTTTCCGGATGGAATCTTTTTCAGGAGTTTCCCCAGAACCTGTTTGATCTTTGGTAAAAATGAAGCAACACTGGTGGTCACAATCACTTTCAGCAAGGGAATATCCGCTGCGAAATTGACGATAAGCCCTGCAAATATAGCATCCAGAGTCACCAAAGCCACTTTTTTCCCGGTACTCGATAGATCCGTCAATTGGTATTTGATCTGCTCGGCTGACATCAATGGAGAGACCCCGGAGACAATACATCCGGCCTTGAGTGTGCCCACCACAGCAATCATATATTGCGGCGTATTCGGTAGATTAATGCCGACAACATCCCCCTTTTCGAAACCGTTTTCCAGCAACATATTGGCAAACTGGTTTGAATAGCGGTCTACCTCCCCAAAAGTAATATCCACTCCCAGGTATTTTAAAGCAATTTTATCAGGAAACTCCGACAACGTTTTATTCAGCATCTCAACAAACGTCGTATCATATTCGCCTGGCTCAAAATCCGCCAGACCCGCATCCCAGTTCTTTTTCCAAAATTTGTCACTGTACTTCATATCCATCCTCCTTAAACAGAAATCACACGTGATGATCTGCAAATGATATTGAAATAACAATACAACATGGTATAAAAAGATCTTTTAAGGCGGGTTAAGTTTTTATGAAAACCAACAAAAAAGCAACCTTTTTTTTGGGGGATAGGGACGGGGATGGGGACGTAGTTGCGATATTGCGATTTGGGATAGGGTGAGGATTGGGGACGAAATTCAATTGGGGGTGGGGACGGGGGTTCGATATGGGGGCGGGGACGTAGTTGCGATTTAAATCGCAATATCGCAACTACGTCCCCACCCCCCTCGTCCCCAATTCCAGAATATCGATTAACCGACAACTGCAGCAATACGATCAGCCAGTTTTGGCCAGTCAATCTCTTGCAATACCTGCGCATGTTGATGGATCCATCCGGATTTTATCGCTTCTCTGCGTTGAACCTTACTTTTGATATCATGAAAGGGCAACATTTTGGACAGAGCTTCATCCTGGTATTTTTTGATGGGTGTCAGAACGTCCTCCCGACGGGTATAAAATGCATCTTCTCCCTCAGTGCAGACAGTATCAAAAACATTGAAATGGCGACATGCCAAAAACCGCATTGGATGTATCAGACAATTTCCCAGGTACAGAAAGGGGCAGGCATCGCCCTTGACATGATTGCGCAGCGGCTCGATCAGGTGCTTTTTCTGCTTGCTTTCCAGTTTCTCGATACAGTACCAATAGACACCTATCACCTCCAGTGGATACACGGGAATCGTCGTATGGGATCTGCAACAGTGAGAGCAACCTTTGTCGCACGCCAGCGTCCTTTTTTTGGCTATCTGTCGTCGAATACCCTCATAAACGCCCTTGTCGGCAAAGAAATAAGTGTCCAACAGCATCGGCAGCCAGGCATTTTTTCCTTCATCAAAGGGGAAGGAGAGTCGCTCAGGAGATGGGTAGCTGTTCTGGGTGGATTTTTGGGGTTTCATTTTTTATGTCACTGACGGGTTTGCGGTCCATGTTTCGCGTGTTCCTGATGAGTAACCTGAACCGTCACTTTACCAAACTGGTATTAAAAGTGAGGAGGGATGTGACCTTTTTATTGATACCCGTCTCCTCCCCGCATCTTCTCTTCAGCTGATGCAACAACAGCAGAGCTTACTCTGAAACATGTGCTCAAACACCGGCCGAACTTCAGACGCTGCAATTCCCCTTGCAGGTTCAAAGATCTTTGTCTTTTTGCCTCTTTCATCTTATAATGATTTCAATGGCGGCGACCAAACGCTATTTTTTCTTTGCAGGCCGGTTGTAGAAACAGATTGGCAGAAACTCAGAGAACCTTTCAGCAAAACTGGACCAATAATGCAATTCAACTTGAAAATCTATGCTGTCGGAGGAACGATCGATAAGGTCTACTTCGACCGCCCAGGACAATACCAGATTGGGGATCCGGAAATAGGCAAAATCCTGGAGGAGGGAAATATCCGCTTTTCCTATCAAATCGCATCCATCTGCCATAAGGACAGTCTGGAAATGTCAGACGAGGATCGCGGGACCATCCGGGATGAAATTCTCAAAGATGATCATACCCATATCCTCATCACACATGGCACGGACACTATGATCAAAACCGCACAGGTTTTACAGTCCGTCCCCGGAAAAACGATTGTCCTGACAGGCTCAATGCAACCTGCCAAGTTTAAAGGAAGCGATGCCACTTTTAATGTCGGGTATGCAGTGGCCGCAGTACAAGTCCTGCCACCCGGCGTCTATATTGCCATGAATGGTCAGCTTTTCGACCCGACACAGACCAGAAAAAATATTGAACAAAACTGTTTTGAAAAGACCGGTTAAATAGAAACCAGAATGAATCCACTCGCTCTTTCTACAGATCAACTGTCCGAAATCGCTCTCGATTTTGAAAAAAAAACAGGGGTTGGACTTGCCAATGTAAACCAGCAGATCAAGTGCCTGCCCACGTATATCTCTTTGAGAAAGCAGAGGAAAAAAGGTAAAGCCTTTGTTCTGGACCTGGGGGGTTCCAATCTGCGGGCAGGTGTTGTCAGGCTTGAAAACGGGAAAGCTGAATTACTTGTTCGTTCCCCAAAAATAAAAATGCCCTGGCAGCGGAACATCCCTTTTGATAGGGAGCATTATCTTGATATACAGGCAAATGCACTGGCAAAATTGAATTGCCACGAAAAGCTACCGTTGGGCTATTGCTTCTCATATCCAGCCGAGCCCACCCTTGGCCGGGATGTCGTCTTGCTGAAATGGGCCAAGGGGATTGATGTTCCGGGAACGTTGGGAAGGGAAATGGGACAACTCCTGCTAAACCACCTGATAGCTCACTTTCCTGAAGTAACCTGCACCGGGCCGACCGTGATCAACGATACGGTAGCGGCTCTGATCGGGGGCATGGGTAATACGGCAGACACATCGACCATCGGACTCATCGCAGGCACTGGCACTAACATGGCAGCTGCCATCGACCCGGTCGATATTCCCAAAATAGCAACCACAGATCAGGAATCCGGCCTTCTGCCGGTCAATCTTGAATCAGGTAATTTTTCTCCGGCACACCTGACAGAATGGGACGAAACGGTGGACCGGAATTCAAACAATCCGGGGGAGCAACTGTTTGAAAAAGCGGTTTCAGGAGCCTATCTGGGTTATATTTTTAAAGCGTTTTTTCCGGACAGCTCTTTTGATGCAACTCAGGGGGGTGTGGAACTGGTGAAGATTCTGAACAGTCCAGACCGGTACCGTGCAGAGTGGGTGACGACTGCAACCTTCATTTACAATCGTAGTGCCGATCTGGTTGCTAGCGCCCTTGCCGGCCTGATCAAGCTGCTTTGGAAACTGCAGAGTCACAACAGCATCAGAATCGTTGCAGAAGGGGCACTCTTTTGGGGAGAGATTAATGGGCGCCAACAATACCGTGAGAGAACCGAATCTACATTGAATATGATACTATCCAATTTCAAACTCGACCATCTCACGATTGAATTTTTCAAAAGAGAGCATGCCAATCTGGTCGGAAGTGCCATTGCCGCACTGACGGTTTAGCCCGACATCACGATTCCCGGTCCTCGAAGACAGGAGGTCGTTTCTCGAAATTGGCCATCACCGCTTCAATCTGATTCCCTTTTCCAATAATAGCCCGCTGCAGCGTTTCTTCCAGTTGCAATCCGGATGCGGCACCGGCACGCCAAGCCTCTTCCAGAAGTTGTTTTCCCTTTGAAATCGCATCGGGGGATCTTCCAGCAATTTCCAATGCCAGCTTGCTTGCTTCTGCCAGCGGATCTTCACAGACTCGTGTCACCAGTCCCAATTCAGCGGCTTCGGCAGCATCCACAATACGTCCGGTGAAGAGCAGTTCCTTGGCCACATCAAGTCGCACCAGATCACACAGCGTTTGGGTCGCCGACATATCCGGTACCAGACCCCATTTAATCTCCATCACCGACATCGTCGTGTTGGGCGCGGCCAGGCGAATATCTGCTCCCAGTGCGATCTGGAGCCCGCCTCCGTATGCCACGCCGTGCAAAGCCGCAATCACCGGTACCGGGACCTGCTTCCAGATATAGGCCACTTGCTGAGCCATGTTTGCTGGTGTATTCGTGCCCCGTTCAAACAGGTTTACCCCCCTTTCCTTATCTGCCATCTTCTGAAAATTTGCGAAATCGAGACCGGCGCAAAATCCCTTCCCTTCACCATGCATGACGACAACACGGATGGATGGGTCCTGCATCACCTTCTCTCCCACTTCAATGATTTTCTGAAACATCTCCACACTGAGTGCGTTATATTTTTCAGGTCGATTCAGTTTCACAAATCCAACGTTGTCTTTTACTTCCAATGTGACTATCTCAGACATTTCCTCTCCTTAGTTTTTGATTTTATCATCATTCCCTGTTGTTTTTCTCCGCTGTTGCCAGGTTCTTACCCCAGGCTATCCGTTGACCACCTTACCCCAGTTTCCTGCAAAAAAAAAGCGCCCCTGCCGAAAAAAGGGTGGGGAGGCTCTTCTAAATCCTTATGTGCAGAGACAGGTTTCATCATTCAGCTTTTGGTTTGGAAAAACCTAACCGGACATTGCTGATATTGATTAGAAATTAATTTTCAACCCAGCTGCTACAGTCGTAGTAGCAGTATCTGTTGCGGTATCATCATCTTTTTCCGTAGCTGCCAGATAATTGGCATACAGACCGGCGATTCCAAGTCGCTTTAAATATGACAGGCTCAGCAGAGTGGACTGCCCCTTGTTGGCAGATCCATTGTCATTGGCTTTTGTCCCGTAACCAATTGAGATTCCGGAAGTGTCGTCCAATCCAAAATCAAACCAGATTTCCATGATGCTGTTTTTGTCTGCTTCAGCGCCCGTCGTTCCTGCTGTATTGGAGTTGCTTTCAAAGTTGAAAGCAACGCTTATTGTTTTGCTGATGGTATAACCGATGCCCAGCGCCAGGGCACTGAAGATTTGGCCATCATAGGTGCCGTTTTTGACAGCATTAGAGTCCTTCTCATCGATTGTTGTGCTGGCGGAGATAACCTCCACACCCAGATCGACAGGACCAACCTCTTTCCCGAAAACCGCGGCAGCAACTATCTCGTTGCGGGCATCGGTCGTAGAATCGGCAGCATGATAATTGTTCAATCCAACGATGAGCTTCAGCCCCACATCCTTCAGATTTGCTACCATATGGTCAGTAAAATCAGTAGTCGGCAGATTCTCACCAACCCAGAAAGATGCCACATCAGAGATAGGGCCGATCGCATATTTCATCCCTTTTGTGACACCATATGGGCTGAATCTACCCAGGGTAATATCCAGATTATCCGTTCCCAGTGTGATCTTCTGCTCACCAATAGTCGGACTGGCTTGACTCTCATCAGAATCGAGATCTATGTCCTGATATGCAGTCACCGTCCAGCTCCCGCTGACAGCTTTGATGTCGGCACCGAGACGACCATCTGCTTTTATCTGGGTAGTGGACGGTCCATCTTTGATCGCCACATTTTCCAGCCAGGCTCGTGTTCGACCATTTATCCTGGCAGAAATATCCGCAGCATTAACCGGTACACTCATCGAACAAACCATGGCCACGATCAGACATTTTATGAGGTCCCTTCTGAACATTTTTTCTCCTGAAATAATAGACCGTGAAACAGAGAACAAGAGATACCGGAAGTATTTCAACGAAAGGAATATTCGCATCATTTCTTCAAATAAACAATAACTTTCCAAAAAAAAATGATGCCTGTCAGCAATAACAGCCTGAATTCATACCCGGTCAATTTCAAAACAGAATCCCATCAGCTGATTTAAATCGCTTTTCACGAAAAACAGGATTTAATAGGTACCCTCACTTTCACCTGGTTTTTCCTTCGAACCGGAAAAGAAATGGTTCAGAAGGTTAGGATATGGAATCTGTCAGGACAAAAAATTGTTAGAATCCATTATCTAGATCAAGTTTTCCCCAATCGAATCAGCCGTCGATACTACCAACACCCTAAAACACGAAACAGGTCCAATTGATCGTATTAACAAGCCATTCGCGGCATTCATAATTCTCTTGCGCTTAAGCCTGTTAAAATCGCCATAAATTTGTATGAAATATTTTCCGTTTATTTTCAATGTCTTAAGACATTTTCCGAATCAGAGAAAAAGCCTCGTCAGGTTCGATTGTTTAAAATATTATTTTTTGGTAGGCTCCGAAAGATAAACGTCGTCTCTACAGCGAAATCACGAAAGGGTATAATCACTAAAGAAAACAGTATCTTTAATTCGTTGCTGCTCTTAGGTATAGTTTCCCCAGTTGATTGATTCCTGTTTCTGGATGACATCTTCATTCAACCGTAATCGCTTAACCCTGTCAGAAGGAGTTATCATGTTATGGCTTTGGAATTTTGTTAGTTCCTCCATAGGAAAAAAGTTGCTCATGGCGTTTTCTGGGCTTTTTTTCTGTATGTTTCTATTGGTCCATCTGGGTGGAAACATGTTGATGTTCGTTGAAGCGGATCTCTTCAACGCTTATACATCTGCCATGTCCAATGCACCTATCAACAAGGTGCTTGAGATCCTGATGGTCGTGCTGTTCCTGGTACATATTTACACGTCAGCTACCCTCACTCTCGAAAATCGAGCCGCTCGCCCCGTCGGGTATGCAATGGATGTTTCAGCCGGCAAAAGAACTTTCATGTCTAAGAACATGTTTGTGACTGGTTCAATCGTCTTGATTTTTGTTGTTCTGCATTTGATCGGCTTCAAGTATGGAGAATGGTCAAACGATCCGGTAGCGATGTCCAATCCGGATAACCTGACCATGTTTGCATTGGTGGCTAAAAGTTTTACCGGCATATTCTATACGTTGGGTTATACTGTGGCTGTGATTGTCCTGGGTTTTCACCTGAATCACGCGTTTCAGAGTGCTTTTCAGACCCTGGGTCTTAATCACAAAAAATATACGCCCCTCATCAGTAAACTGGGTGCCTTGTACTCCATCGTCATCGCATTGGGATTCGCTTCGTTTCCAGTGTACTTTTTTCTTACACAACTCAATGCGGGGGGATAAATGACAGTTTTAGATTCTAAAGTTCCCGGTGGATCGTTGGAGGGTAAGTGGGATCAACACAAATTTGATCTGAAATTGGTCAACCCGGCCAACAAGCGAAAGTTTTCTGTCATCGTCGTAGGAACTGGGCTGGCAGGTGCGTCAGCCGCTGCCTCATTAGCTGAACTGGGCTACAACGTACAAAACTTCTGTTTCCAGGACAGCCCGCGCCGCGCGCACAGTATTGCTGCTCAGGGTGGTATCAACGCTGCTAAAAACTATCCCAATGATGGGGACAGTATTTATCGCCTTTTCTACGATACCGTCAAAGGTGGCGACTTCCGAGCTCGGGAAGCCAATGTCTATCGGCTGGCCCAGGTAAGTAATAATATCATTGATCAATGTGTGGCCCAGGGAGTTCCGTTCGCCAGGGATTACGGCGGAATGCTGGACAACAGATCGTTCGGTGGTGCCCAGGTATCCAGAACTTTTTATGCCAGAGGTCAGACGGGACAACAGTTGCTTCTTGGCGCATACAGCGCTCTGAGCCGGCAAATCGGGGAAGGCAATGTAAAAATGTTTGAACGCCGCGAAATGCTGGAACTGGCAGTTATCAACGGCAAAGCCCGGGGAATTGTCTGCCGGAATCTGGTCAACGGCGATCTCGAGTCGTATACAGCTGACGCTGTTGTACTGGCAACGGGTGGTTACGGGAACGCATTTTATCTCTCGACCAATGCAATGGCCAGCAACGTCACAGCTGCCTGGCGAGCGCACAAGCAGGGGGCCTTTTTTGCCAACCCATGTTTCACTCAGATTCATCCTACCTGTATCCCGGTTTCCGGTGATTATCAGTCAAAGCTGACCCTGATGAGCGAAAGTCTGCGCAACGACGGTCGTGTCTGGGTTCCTGCGAAAAAAGGCGACACGCGACCACCAGAGCAGATCCCGGAAGGGGAACGAGATTACTATCTGGAAAGAAAGTACCCCTCCTTCGGTAACCTGGTACCTCGTGATGTGGCTTCCAGAAACGCTAAGCTTGTCTGTGATGAAGGTAAAGGAATCAACGGTGGCGAAGCGGTCTATCTGGATTTTGCTGAAGCGATTAACCGTCTGGGAGAAGATACAGTTGCCGCCAGGTATGGTAACCTCTTTGACATGTATCATCATATTACCGACAGTAACCCATACCAGACACCGATGAAGATCTTCCCAGCGATTCACTATACCATGGGTGGACTCTGGGTAGATTATAACCTGATGAGTACCATTCCAGGACTATTTGTTCTGGGCGAGGCCAACTTCTCAGATCACGGTGCCAACCGGCTGGGGGCCAGTGCCCTGATGCAGGGTCTGGCAGATGGGTATTTTGTCATTCCATACACGATTGGCGGATATTTCGCCGGTACAGAGCTGGAAGAAGTCGATAACACCCACTCCGTTGTCAAGGATCTGGAAAACCAGACAACAACCCGGTCTAAAGAATTGCTCACGATCAACGGGAAACGAACGGTTGACGATTTTCATCGTGAACTGGGCAAGCTGCTCTGGGAAAAATGCGGTATGGGCAGAAATGAAACAGGTCTGAAAGAAGCAAAAGAGAAGATTCCTAAAATCAGGGAAGAGTTCTGGCAAAACGTTAAAGTCCCAGGTGAAAACGGTGAGTTTAACCAGGAACTTGAAAAAGCCGGCAGAGTTGCTGATTTTCTTGAATTTGGAGAGCTGATGGTGACAGACGCTCTGGACAGGAAAGAGTCCTGTGGTGGGCATTTCAGGGAAGAGTCTCAGACAGAGGAAGGCGAAGCCTTAAGGAACGACGAGGATTACGCCTACGCTGCTGCCTGGGAATTCCAGGGTGTTGATAAAGAGTCCACGCTTCATAAGGAACCGCTCACTTTTGAACATGTACATTTAACCCAACGCAGTTATAAGTAGGAGGTATTTCAGTGAATTTGACATTTAAGATATGGCGTCAAAAGAATGCCCAGGATAAGGGCAAGTTAGTGGCGTACCAGCTGGACGATATCTCTCCGGACATGTCGTTTTTGGAAATGCTGGATGTACTGAACCAAAAGCTAATCTTAGAAGGCGATGACCCTGTTGCTTTTGACAATGACTGCCGGGAAGGTATCTGCGGAATGTGCAGTCTGTATATCAGCGGCAGGGCCCATGGCATGGAAAAAGAGACTACTGTTTGTCAGTTGCACATGCGTAGTTTCAAAGATGGCCAGACAGTCACCATCGAACCTTGGCGGGCAAAAGCACTGCCGGTTATCAAGGACCTGGTGGTGGACCGGGGTGCATTTGATCGTATCATCCAGGCGGGTGGGTTTGTCTCTACGAAAACCGGAGCTCCTCAGGATGCCAATGCGCTACCCATATCCAAGCAGAATGCGGACAAAGCCATGGACGCGGCAGCCTGTATCGGTTGCGGCGCCTGTGTCGCTTCCTGCAAAAACGCTTCTGCTATGCTCTTTGTCAGCGCAAAGATGTCCCAGCTGGCACTATTGCCACAGGGTCAGCCTGAAAGAGATAAGCGAGCCCTGGCCATGGTCAAGCAGATGGATATGGAAGGGTTTGGTAACTGTACCAACGAAGGTGAATGTGAAGCAGAATGCCCGAAAGGGATCAAGATGTCTAACATTGCCAGGATGTTCCGTGAGTACTATCGGGCTTCCTTCACCTACGAAGAAGCCTAACCGGTTTGCTTAAAACTGAGACTCCCCATCCAGGGGAGTCTTGGCCCTCATACCTGGACCCACACCTCAAGTACATTCGTTACCACAACCACTTCATTTTCCACCACAGGCGGTCCTACGGTTTCCGCATAAGCACATTCGCCAAGGTATATCTCTGTGCTCGTAAAACCGTCCGTTGATCGTTCTTGAAATTTAAAATCGGAAGCCATCCCTGAGGAAAACATCTTGAATCTATCAGAACTGTATGGAATGCGAAGATGGCGGGAGTCTCTTGTTTTTGCTTTTAATTTGGAGTAAGTTACCGTTATCAGTGAACCGCAAAAACTACGCCGGGAAATATTTTCATACCTGGGACAACCTACAAAAAAAATGCAACAAAAGGTATTGTAAGAATAGAAATCGTTGCTAATGGCGAGTAAGAAAATTATACCATAGAAGTAGGTTCTGATTTGAAAACATGTTTAAAATTCACTACCCTCAAGTAGCAAATAGACAATCGTGTTAATATCTTGGATTTAACATTAAAAACGAGATCATCACCTCCGAAGATATCCTAAGCAGAATCTACGTCATCCATAGTTAACGGGTGATGCTGGCGCTTGAGAACTTGAGGCCGCAAATTGCGACCTCAAGTTGGGGAGATCAATCAAACGGCTTTACAATATATTTGTCATTGATGTTTTTAAATCGACTTTCGTTTGAATATCATGGACTAAACATGGAAAACGAGATCATCACTTCCGAAGAGATCCTAAGCAGGATCTACGTCATCCGTGGTAAGCGAGTGATGCTGGATCGAGATCTGGCAGAACTGTATCGGGTTGAGACAAAACGTTTAAAGGAATCTGTCAAAAGAAACATAGAACGCTTCCCGGAAGATTTTATGTTTCAACTGACAAAACAAGATCTTGAAATCTTAAGGTCGCAAATTGCGACCTTAAAGAGACAAGGAAGGGGGCAGCATTCGAAATATCCTCCTTATGCTTTCTCCGAGCACGGAATCTTAATGCTTTCCAGCGTGCTTCGCAGCGACCGCGCAATCCAGGTGAATATCAACATCATGCGAGCGTTTACCCAGGTTCGGGATATGATTACAAACCACAAGGACCTAGTACAGCGGATCGACGAAATGGAGCAAAAGTATGATGACAACTTCAGAATCGTTTTTGACGCGATCCGCCAGCTGGTAAATCCACCGGAAGGCAAGAAAAGTAAGATCGGCTTTAAGGTCTGAATGGTCTCTTCTAAAACCCAACTTCAGATCAGGCACAATTTCCAATTTTTGCGTGAATGGTCGGAATAAGTGAATTACAATCTGACAAATTAGTTTAATCACTGAGTAGTGTCAGCAAATACTGAGGAGACATCTGATGAGTATTCTGGTGAAAACCGTTCGAATCTCTGGATTCCGAGGTCTTGAAAATATTGAAGTTGAGCTAGAGAAAACCACCATTTTGACAGGTATGAACAATACGGGTAAAAAAAACCATTGCTACAGATTCGATCTTGTGAAATTTTAGAAGATCAGAATGACTTGAATATCACAGACGTTTGTATTGGTAGGTCCTGTTTTTAATAGGCCATTGATGGCGTCAAAAAAGTGATAGGCATCGTTATTGTTTAGATATTCCTTGAGAGAGATACCCATTTTCCCTGCCCGGTCCAGCAGTTGTATTGTAGCAAATGCCCCGGCAGCATCGGTGGGTCCGTCATTGCCATCGGTACCGCCTGAGAGAAAACAGATTCGGTCAGCAGCAGATGGGTTATCAGCCATTTCACAGAGAAAGGAGAGCGCCATCTCCTGATTGCGACCGCCCTTGCCGTCTCCCTTGATCGTCACCGTGGTTTCACCACCAAAAAGCAGGCAGAGCGGTTCTTCCTGTGGCAATTTCTTCTTCTGATATTTCCGGGCAATCTTGTAAAGCTCTCTGGCCACCTCTCTGGCCTCACCGACAAGTTGTGAATTCAGGATTCCGGTTTTGTATCCCATCTGCTCAGCTTGTTGTTTCGCGGCCAGTAAGGCCAGGGAGTTGGTGCCGATCAATATGTTCCGGACCTTGTCAAAAACCTGAGCGCCCGGCTTTGGTGTTTCAGGGATCCTTTTTTTCAATCCGGATCTCATGATTTTCAAAATATTTTCAGGTATCTGGCTTGTCAGGTCGTACTTTACGAATACATCCTGCATATCCCTGAATGTGCTTGTATCGGGGGATGTTGCACCGGAAGCGATGACATCCAGCCTGTCGCCCACCACATCAGAAAGAATCAGGTTTAATGACATTGCTGGAAACATCCACTCTGCCAAACGCCCCCCTTTAATTCTGGAAAGATGCTTACGAACAGTATTTATCTCTGTAATAGTAGCCCCACATTGCAACAGAATCCGGGTTACTTCCTGTTTTTCCGCCAGGGTCAGGGACTCAATGCCATCCTCTTCTGACACTCCCCATGGATATGGGATCAAGGCAGAACCACCGCCCGAAATCAGTGTCAAGACCAGTGTCTGCTCATCCGCTCTGGAAGCCAGATCAACGATGGCCTGAGCGGCTTTCAATCCGTTTTTATCGGGAACTGGATGACTGGCTTCGATTATACGAATCGTGTTGAGGGTTTCCGTATGTCCAACTTTCACAGAAATCACCCCTGCGGTGACGCGCTCTCCGAGGATCTCTTCCATGGCCTTGGCCATCCTGGCAGTGGCCTTACCAAAGCCGATGACAAAAATCCGCTTGAAATTTGACAGCGCAACACTTTCTCTGACCTCATTTGATTCAATCACCAGCTGATCACCCTGAAGCCTGACAGAAGCCTTGATGAGCAGATAGGGATCCACACGTCTGACACCAGCCATGAAAATAGATTCGAGATCCGATTCCAGTTTTTTAAAATCCATAATTTTTTTCGTTTTATGGGGTAAGGGTCGGCTCAAAAATTACTTGGCATTCTGTCAACAAAATGTCCGGTCTTTATGGGACTTTTGCGGACAGTTTATGCCAAGTTATTTTTGTACGATCCCTAAGAACCTTTATTTTGACAATCGATTTTAGGGGTAAGATGCTCAACAACGCCGCCACTTTTCAAGTTACGTCATGATCACTCTGAAACATCAATACAATCCACGGGGCGCATCGTCAAGCAGATTTCGTCTCCCCTGCCCCCCCTCAACAGAAAAAAACTATACCCACTCCCCCAACTATTTTTGTATGATCTTCCAGGCTGTTCTCCAAATCTTCCCCAGATAGCCAACATTAGCTTGAAACCAAACCCCCATATGATCAGGTGTTGAAAAAAATTAGGCAGTTGAAATTTCATATTGTTTTTGTTAGAATGTCGAGTACGAGTTTTGATCTCTATCTTGATGACCTTGAAACTCGGCTGGTGTCATTTTTCAGACATTCCAAATATGGCGAGCACAATTTGAACCGGATCTGGCCCATTATGCTGGTTTAATGTGACTCCAGTTTACATGGAGACTTTATGAAAGGACCATTCAAAGTCAATGATTTCACAGATAAGGATTTTTTTACGTTCAAACCAGAGACAACAGTGCCTGAAGTAGTGACCATGCTAATCAACAAAGGAATTTTTGGCGCTATTGTGGCCGATGAAAAGGGAAAGGTCCTGGGCATCTGTTCTGAAAAAGCCTGTCTGAAGTTATACAATGATGTTTTTGAAGGTAAGATGACGGTTGAGGAATTGAGCCAGAAAAAAGCTACCGATGTGATGTACCCCGAGTTTCAAACCATTGCTGAGGATCTGGGCCTGATTGAAGCAGCGCAGATTTTTCTCAATGTGCCATATCGCCGACTGCCGGTAGTTACTTCGGGTCGCTTGGTCGGTCAAATCACCCGGCGGGATATCGTCAAAGGAATTGACAAATTCATCGAATGAACCCTTTTACCAGACCTGGTATTTTATCAAGCTTTACCAACAAAGGAGAATGTCATGAATGATATACCAACAGTGGCTGAATTCATGGATAAAGAATTTACAAAGCTCAGTCCGGAATTGCCCTTGAAAGAGGCGGTCAACATATTGATAAAGAAACAACTCCTGGCCGCCCTGGTTGTGGATAATAATGAAACGCTGGTTGGTATTCTCTCTGAAAAAGACTGCCTGAAGATTCTTCTTCAGAAAGCGTATAGTCAACGACCCTGGGGGATGGTAAAGGACTACATGCACGAAATCCCGGCAGCAGCCATGCCCAGTGAAATGCCGGCTACGGAGGCCGCCAGTATTCTGATCGGCCACAAGTCACGGCGCTTTCCGGTTGTAGAAAACGGAAAGCTGGTTGGCCAAATCACCCGGCGGGATTTACTCAGGGGAATGCACACACAACTTTTTGGTCAGGATAAATAAGCACCACAGGGATGGAAAAAGATATTATTTTTTGCAGCTGGATGGGGAGTGAAATGCATTGTCCGCTATTGCTATGGTATCTCCTCAGATCGTAACAGCTTTCTGGTTTAGCCTTATCCGCAACCAGACCGCAACCACCAAAATCAACATAATCGGGCTCAGAACCATTAAGTTGATGGTTCTCCACCCAAACAGGCCCATTATTACACCGGATGTAAGGGAACTGACAGAAACTGTCAACAGAATGAGAAATTCGTTCATAGCTTGTACCAAGGCCTTTTCTGTCTCCCGGTAGCACTCAGTCAGCAGAGTGCTGGCGCTGATAAAAAGAAAATTCCACCCAACTCCCAGCAGCACAAGAGCAGACCAGTAATGATACAGGCTGGTTCCATTCAGATTAATCGCCACACATGCCAGATTGCAAAAAGCACCTGCGATCAGGATCCTGTACACACCGAATTTCTGGATCAAGTTCCCTGTAAAAAAAGAGGGCAGGAACATCCCCAGAACATGCCACTGAATCACCAGGGTGATGTTGGCGAAGGGTAGACTGCTGTGTTTCATGGAGAGAGGGGTCGCAATCATTAACAATGACATCGCACCATACCCAATGATACCTGCGCTTAAAGCTAACAGAAACTTGGGTTGTCTAATGATTTCCGTTAAAGCTCTGGCAGATTGGATTGGTTCCCCTGCAGGAGGTTCAATTTTAACAAACTGGAGCAGGGTAATAGTAAGAAGGGGTAGCAGAGCCAACATAAAAAAATTTCCGGCATACATCGTCCTGAAGAGATTTGTTGAAATATCGGCCAAACTCGGACCAGCAAAGGCTGCTAGCACGCCTCCTGCCAAAACCAGTGACAAAGCAACACTTTTAATCGACTCGCTAGCCGAATCAATGGCTGCAAATCGGTAATAGGGAATAACGCCAATCAGTGTGCCAATGAAGGCGGAACCCAGGCAGAATAGAGCAAAGCTACCCGACTGAACACCAAAAAAAGCAATACTCCCCCCAACACAAGCCAGGCAAGATCCCAGGATAAATCCACTTTTTCTACCAAAGCGCTTCATAAAAAAAGAGGCCGGTATTGTTGTGACGGTTGCAGTGGCATATTGAAGAAACAGAGGCACGGTAGCCAAAGATTGGGTCGGGGCAATCTCTAATGCCGCCAGGGCTGAAACAGAAAAAACAATGATGTTTCCTGTTATTCCCAGGGCCTGACAGAGTGCCAGAATAATTACATTTCGGTAAGTATTTAATCGATTCATCAATTTCCCGAGAGTTCAAACGTATGATATTTTATGACCTTTTTCAATTCGAAAGGAATTCTTGCTCGTATGGCAACAAAAAACTGAAGGTTGCACCGTTTTCAGGATTGTTTTCAGCCCAGATTAACCCATTGTGACCCTTTATAATCTCGTGACATATCGCGAGTCCCAATCCAGTACCTCCTGCCCCTGTTTTGGTCTTACTGCTCTGAGCAAATCGGTCAAAGATAAAACTCAATTCATCATCAGGGATTCCGGGTCCTTCATCTTTTATTGAAACTGATAAAGACAGGGTCGTCGGTTTACCTTCTAGGCCTCCTTCAGCCGGTAAATTCTTCTCATCAAATGAAATAGAAATACGATTCCCTTTTTCGCTGAACTTTATCGAGTTTGACAGCAAATTCTGAACAACCTGACTAATCAGACTGCTGTCACAAATGACTTTGGTTGACACTGCAGGTGGTGCGATGACGACAGATATCCCTTTTGTCTCAAGTGGCTGTGTGAATCTGGTGATACTTTCATTAATAATTAACAGGACGTCATTTTCTGCAAATATGTACTTTACCTTTCCGACTTCCAAATTGGATAAATCAAGCAGGTTATTCACCAGTTCCATCATTTTATTGCCGGCAAAAGTGATCTTTTCAAAACAATCTGACGTTTTATCTTTCATGCTTTTAAAGCGATTGCCCATATGAGCGAAATTGAGGATGTGGTGCATCGGGGTCCGAAGTTCATGAGACATATTTGCCAGAAATTCGCTCTTCAATATATTGGCTCGCTCTGCTGCTTCCTTTGCTATTTTGTAGTCCTTTGTCCGTTCTACAACCTCCCGTTCCAATCTGGAATGGGAATCTTTCAGAGCATTTTCAGCCTGTTTGCGATCTGTAATATCAACGATAAAATACAAAAATGCCCGGCTCCCTTCCCATTCTATTTCTACTGCTGTTGCCTCCGCCCAAACGATTCTTTCACTTTTTGAGACCAGGCCCAATTCGAAAGACGGATCTGTAACGCCCTTTATTCTGTCCTGATAACGTTCTCTTGCTTTATCTACTTCAGGAAGTGAAACGATATTGAAAAATGGCATTTCATAAAGTTCCTTTTCCGAGTACTCTGAAGCTCTTAGTGCTTCCGGATTTGCAAATACAATATGTTCATCTTTGATAACAACTATCGGTTCCGGTGCGTTCACAATCAAGCTTCTATATTTTTCCTCACTTCTGCGCAAATCTTCCGCTGACTGTCTTTGTTCGGTAACATCAATATTGCTCTCTATTATTGCAGTGATTTCATCTTTTTCATCAAAGACTGGAAAAGCAGATACTTCAAATAACCTGTCCTCTCCTGCGGGGTTTTTGTGTAGATGTTCGACGATAACAGGCTTCCGGGTTCTTTTTACCTCGCTGACAGGACAGATATGGTTTGCGCCATCGCAGGGTTGCGCGGAGTCATGTGCTAAGGCATGACAGGTTGATGCGCCTGACCTGTTCGGGTCAAAACCAGAGGCTTTAGTGGCAAGTTTGATTTTGTAGGAATTCGCATCTATCACATATAAAGGATAAGAAATAGATGAGATCACGTTTTTTATAAAATTATTGCTCTCGATAATTCTATCCTCGGCCTGCCGATTCTGGATCATCACAAAACTGGCCTTGATGATAACGGTCATCAAAACGATGAGTAGAATAGTCGCAAAGAAAAATATGACGATAAGTGAATGAGTGATCAGGTTTTCCAATTTTCTTTTCAGTGATGTCATAGTAGATTTCAAACGCTCCCCTGAATTTGCCATTGTTCATAATAGGGGCATACGTCTCCACCACATCTGAAAAAACGATCCTCCCTTCCAACGTCGACTTACTTTGGGCGATCATCTTTGAATATATTTCCCCAAGACTTACAATTTCAAAAAAGTAATCATGTTGATTGATTTTCCCAATATCTTCAGGGTTTGTTGAATAAACAATTTCACCAGACTTCGAGAATACCTTGATCTTTTCCATCTCAAAGGTTTGCTTTACCAGTTGAATCTTCTGCACAAAGTCGGGTGTAAAAAGATCTCTTGATATAATATCTGAATTATTAAACAGGGAAGATGCTATATATTCAGCTGTGATGATCGCATCTTTTTCTTTATTTTCGAGTATGTATTCTGAAATTGTGGGAACAAAAAAATATTTAAGGTATACCGGATAGGTTATCACTATCAGGAAACTTAGAAAAATAAAATTTCTAAGCAAGGGGGTCTTCATAATCTGTTTTAAAACGATGTTCACTCTATTTTTCATAATAATTAACCTAGACCCTTTCGATGCGCACGGTCCCAAAAATCCCGTAAGGACGTATAAAAAGCATGACCAATATCAAAATGTAGGTCGCTACTTCTTTGAAACCAAACAATCCCAATGGTTCGACATAAGATGCGACAACGGTTTCAAAGATTCCAATGGCGATTCCCGCCACAAGTGCTCCCGGCACACTATCCATTCCTCCGATGAGCGCAACCGGGAAAGCCCTGAATCCGACTGAGGCTGAAGATACAGAGAGAATCCCTAAATTGGAAATCATAACCCCGGCAACCGCGATGCAGCTTGCACCGATAGCCCAGGTTATCAACAAAATGAAATTGGCATTGATACCAAAAGCCGAAGCCCTGGCCGGGTTTTCGGATACTGCTCGAATTGCCAATCCCCAACGAGTGCGATTTAATAACATCACCACCAGAAAAAACGCCAATACCGACAGAATACCAGTCCATACCTGTTCCGACAAAAATATAAGGTCAGCGGTTTCCAACCCCACAATCGGCAGATCCAAAGGTCGCCAGCCAGGCGATCCGGTCAGGCTGAGAGCAAATTGCAGCAATGCATTCAAAAGAAAATACAAGCCTAACGTAATCTTGGTCATCAAAACCGGATCCCGCCCCATCAACGGCCTGATCGTCAGCCTCTCCACAATAGCCCCCATAATCCCTGCAGCCAATATTCCCAAGGGGAAAGCGATCAGGAAAGGGAGACTTAAAGCAGCAAATAACACATAAAAGAGATACGATCCAAGAACCAGAAACTGTCCGATGGCAAAATTGAATGTCTTGGAAGCCTTGTATATGATAACAATACTAAGACCTAAAAGAGCATAGACCAGCCCTATCAATGCCCCATTCCCAAGGACCTGGATCAGAGAGATCATGCCGCCTCACGACATAATATTAACGATCTGTTTTCCTCCAGAATCCGATGATGATTCTTAAACATTTCAATCTATAAATGGAGTTAGTCTGAATCAGATCAGCAATATCCGATTAGGTTTTTTGCAGAAAGCTGAATGATGAAACCTGGATCGAGTATATAAGGATTTATTAGATTTTCTTAGTTTAGTGTAGCGAAAATAAGCCTTGTTTGAGCGAGGCAGGCGAGTTTGGCAGTTTTTCGTGAAGCAAACTTAGAAAATCTTTAAATCCTTATGCGCGGAGACGGGTTTTATCATTCAGCTTTTGTTTCTGCAAAAACCTAACCGGACATTGCTGCTTTGTGAATGACTTTATTTCTTTTAGAGCACATTGGCAAATCATAGAAATCAATTCTCAAATTAAATCCAGACAGCACCTGCTAAAAATGAGTGATCCTTTTATGCGCTGAACATACAAATTTAGCGCAAAAAACCATTAGTGACCCAAGATCGAATTCAACTCAGGAAGAGACTTAAAAACGCACTTGAGAAATGGGTAGACGGTAATAAATTAAAGAGTGAATGGGATTCCAACGAGGCATTTCAGACTGCTTACTGTTTATACGGCAGAAAAAAGCTAAATGTTGCACCGCTCTCAGAATTGTTTTGAGCCCAGATTTTCCCGTGGTGAGCACTTATTATCTCGTGGCAAATGGCTAGCCCTAAACCGGTACCTCCGGCACCTGTTTTTGTTTTGCTGCTTTGGGTGAATTTGTCAAATACTGATTCCAATTCATCCTCAGGGATACCAACACCCTGATCGCTGACAGCTATCTTTACACCTTGTTTATGATGCTCTCCAGTCTTAATCAACTCATTGCGCAAAGAGATTAAAATAGTCGTACGATCTGCTGAATATCTGACAGCATTGGAGAGAAGGTTATGCATCACTTGACCTATTTTGTAGCCGTCACACTCAACTAAGGCGGCTGTTTCCGGAAAGTCCAGTTTCAAGCTGAGCTCCTTCTCTTGAATGATCGAGCTGAATTCAGTTTTTGAATCTTTGATAATCTGCCAGATATTTTTTTCCTCCATCTTGTAACTCATCCTGCCTGCCTCCATTTTAGACAGGTCTAAAAGATCGTTAAGGAGGAACATCAATCGTTCACCAGATTTTCTAATTTGCTTAATGTAATGCAGAAGTTTTTCTTGACTGACCTTATTGAATTTCTCCACACCATATTTTGAATAGCTGAGAATGTGGTGCATCGGGTTTCGCAGTTCATGGGAGATATTTGCCAAAAATTCACTTTTAGCTGTATTGGCCACTTCAGCCAATTCTTTTGCAATGCGAAGTTCTTGAGTTCGTTCCTCAACCCTTTTTTCAAGCTCGATATGGGACTTTTGTATTATCTCCTCAGCCTTTTCCAATTCCGTTATTTTACCATGCAGATTTGAAAATGATAAATTCAGGCGTTGGGCCATGTGATTAAACGCCTGCGTAAGCTCACTGACTTCGTCCAGTCTGCCGAAGAGCGCTTTTTGTTCTTTGATGGGAATCTGGTGTTGAAGGCCTTCGTGCTCAATCAGCTTTGCCCCTTCTATCAATCGGGCCAATGGAACTGTGATTCTATTAATGGAGACAATTGAGTTGATGAGAGACACAATCATTAAGAGCAGTGCGAAAGTAAAAATTGTATAATTACTTTTATTCTGGATATCCCTTATTCTACCATTACCCTCGACAGCCATTTTAAACATAATCTGTTGTATTTCCTGGGCGTTCACCTGTATCTGACCCGATAGCATTTTTTGTGAAGCCACAATCTTTTCAATTTCAAATTTGGGTGCTTTGTTTAACAACAGCCCCTGTTTTAGATGATGCTCGGTTTTTATCCGTAGAAAATACTCATCGAGGAGTCTAAGGTAGGCGTTGACTGGATACAAGGCATATGTACTTTCATTTCTGGCCAAAATCTTCAATATCGAATCGAGTTTGTAGTGCCACTGCTGATCACTTCTTTCATTGTAAAGTCTCAGATAATCATTTGTCAGTGTTATTAATTCTGTTGTCTCTTTGACTAATTCATTGGCAACCACTGCTTTATCCAACTCCACATTCAGATTTACGGAAAACCAGAATATCAATAATAGAAGCGTAGCGACCAAGGTGATCGATACTGCTAAACTAATATAAAGCCTGGTTTTTATTTTCATTTTACTTCTCTGATGATTGTTACCAAATCCGGGTTAACCGTTTCCATGGCCTGATAATTTATATAATTCAGATAATTGGGAACATTTTTAATCTCAGTTATTTTATGTTCAATAGCCCACTTTGCTTCATTTTCCATGGTTACCAACAACAATTGATCCAAAGACACAGTATTAACAGATTCTTTCCAATAATTTGAGATCAAAGATTCATCCATTTTCAATATCTCAGAAATCATTTTCTTTGCCGTTTGATTATTGGTCTTGATAAAATCGGTGGCTTTAATCAAAGCACGGACCACTTTTTCCAAAACCTGCGGGTGTTTTCGGGCATAGTCGTTCATAACCGCCATATTGATGGCTATGCGATACACCTGCGATGAAGGAATCTGTATGCCGCTTCCCGCTAATTTATAGAGTGCATTATTCGCATGGGGTTCCCAGACAGAAATGGCATCAACCTGACCGCTGATTAATGCTTCCGGGAGTTCATGTCCTTTTAAACCAAAAATTACCACTTCATTTAGCATGATTTTGTTATATGCCAGAAACATATCCAGTAATATTTGAGAAATGGTGCCGGGAACCATACCGATTCTTTTATTCTTTAAATCCATTGCCGCATTGATCCCCCTGTCTGTCCTGGCAACAAGCTTTATTCCTTCATAAGTCGTGACATAGGTAGCAAATATTGAATAATCCTGTCTTTCAAAACTACTGAAGACAACCGGGGTTGTAGCCGGGGTAGAGATATCGGCGTTTCCCGCAAGCATCGATTCAAATGAGCCTTTTCCACTGCTGAATTCCCCTGTGACCAATACCTCTAATCCCTCTTCAGCAAAGTAGTCCAGATGGAGTGCCAATAACACTGGTGCTGTAATCAATGCCTTGGCAACGGCCAGTCTGACAACTTCTTTTTTAAATGTTGCGGGCGGTGTCACATCCACCCTGCTTTTCATACGACTCCAGGAAAAAGTCACAATGACAGCAAACAGAACAATTCCCAGAATGACTGGTATCGGCTTTTTTTTCATGATAATATGTTGATGTTGAATGAGAGGCCTGACTTGGCTGGTAATGTTTTGAACTCTATTCCCAATATGCCGATATTGTATCACTATGAGGAGAATATCTCAAAGGCTTTGTAGCATTGAAGAAAAGCTGACCAGCTGAAATGTGGCAGACTTTGATGAACTGAGTGGGATTTTTTGTCCCCGAAAAAAGATCTCATCGGGGACAGCTCTCATAGTGGATCAAGGAAGCAGCATAAATGCCAGTCCCATGATGATAGTGGGGATCATTGCTCCCAGGGCCAGTCTCATAGGGGAAACACCATAGGTAAAGAAGCCACGAAGAATAGAGATGCCGGCTGGGTTTGGTGCGTTGGCAATAACAGTTAAGCCACCACCTGTCACAGCCCCTGCTACCACCGCATATTTCATGGATTCTGAAAAATTTGGAACCAGTGAGCTGAGGTAAGTGATAGCTGCGTTATCATTGAATGCAGTTAGAAAAGTCGCGCCCAGCATCAACGGCACTTCACTCAGACTGCTCAGTATAGGTGCGATCCACCATCCCTGTAATCCACCGTGGGCAACCAGCGCCGCCAGGAAACATGCTACCAGCAGAGCGGGTTTAAGATTGGTTTCGTTTTGATGATGCTGTGTCGCTCGGCGAAATCCCAGGAATAGAAAAAATCCCGGAATAAACAGGGCCGGGTAGTGACCGGTCAGAACTGTCCAGGCCAGAAAAACAATGTGAAACACGGTAATTAAAACGGGTATTTTTTCTTCACGCTGGTCCCAGTCAAGCAGATCGTCAGGACTCCGCTCCAGCTTGACGCTGTCCATCTTCTTTAATTCTGATCGAAAGATCCAAAAATAAAGAATATTTGCCACAAAAATTCCAATAACCGCCTTCCAGCCGAAGTTGGTCAACATGAAATAGAAATCCCAGTTCCATTTTCCTGCAACCATTAACACCGGCGGCGCGGCAAAATGGGTTAATGTCCCACCGACAGAAATGTTGACAAACAGCAGACCAATCGTAGCATACGCAAATTTGAGGCTCGGTCTCCTTTCATAAAACTGTTTGGCTAGAATTAACGAGGAGATTGTCATGGCACCCGGCTCCGTGATGAAAGAACCCAAGATCGGCCCCACTGTCAATACTGTGAACCACCACGCAGCAGTGGTGCTCTTACCGACCTGGGCGATTAGACTGAGGCAGTTTTCTGAAAATCGCATAATGGGACGGGTAGAGGCTAAAATCATGATGACCAGGACAAAAATCGGTTCCGTGAAATTAACACTATTGAAGTAATGAACCGATGTGTTCCATCCGTATGTATAGGCCGTTATCCAGAAAACGGGTACGACCCACATCCCAAAAACGATTTCAACTTCACCCAAAAAGTAACAAAGTTCGGCCCCAAAACTGACGTTATCAACCGGATTACCGTTGTATTTCAAGTTGGCTTGACCGTTGATCTTCAGCAGTTGCCTGTGTTTCTTCTCCAGTTTTTCTGCCATCCGTCGAAAAGTACCAACACAGAAAGTATGAATAATCGCACACAGAAACAAGATCGAAACCACCAGATTTAGGGGCTCCTGCTTGATACGGTGTATCAGAATATCTCCAACATCCGTTAAGTGGCTGTCATGATAGCTGTCCAGAGGTTTTGGAAAAGCAGTGGTACCACTGAGTTCGCCAACGGAGGCTATTGTCAGCAATGGTGGAAGTGCAAATAGGAAAAGCATTGTGCAAACAACCAAAATCCCTTTTTTTTTCATGGAGTTTCCTGTTAGATTGCTAGATTGTCAGTTCGATGAGGAGAGGTTTTCCCCGCCTGCGGAGGATCTAAACATCAATACCACTAAAACCACATGAAAATAGTAAACAATAGGTCCGGTTCATTGTCATTATTATGAAATTGTTGGTAGGGGGTCTGCTAAATGTCGCTGGAACCCAACTCGATCATAACGCGGTAGCGTACATAAAATTAAAACTGAATATCGTGATGTTAAAAGAGCTTTCAGCTTGCAGGATTGTATCTGGCTACTTGCGGGGTTAATAACAGGCTAAAATGAAAATGCGGTTACAACCAGTTTGATTCCGACTTGTCCAGGTTGGAAGATTGCAGCTAATCTATAAATACTAAGCAATGGCGTTCGATAATTCAACGCCTATTTTCGCTATTTTTGATAGTGACCCCAGCTAGAGATAATTCTCTGATTTTGTTTGGGTGTCAAATGTAACATGGAATGGCCCCATTTTAGGGTTGACCCATTGCTATGCAATTATTTACGGTGTGACTTCTGAAAATCAATATATATATTATCAGCAATCACTACAGTTAATCTGAATTTTCATCTATCACTTGACAGTTTGGAGTTCTCCTCGTCATACCGGACTTGATCCGGTATCCAGGCACGCACTTATTTGAAATCATACTGGATTCCGTGTCAAGCACGGAATGAATGCATTTAGGAACTTCTTTTCCAAATAATTCAGTATCTTACTAGAAAACTCCAAACTGCTCAGATCTATCACAGATAATATAGAAAATCCGTAAGCTGACACAACAAGCGATCGCGATTTCATGTCTCGGTTTGCATATTACCGAAGATCGCAACACATCTTTTTTGCAGCAACACGCTAAATGTAAAGATATCCTGAAAGTCAGACTGTATCACTAAGGGTCGGCTCAAAAATTACTTAACATTTTGTCTGCAAAATGTCTGGTCTTTATGGGACTTTTTCGGACAGATTATGTTAAGTTATTTTTGAACAATCACTCAGTTTGTAAAAATCTAAATCAAATGGATTGGTTATGAGTCAAACAGACAAAGGCACTAACGACAGCAGAGTCACTATTGTACCAACCGGATGTTGCCATGATTGCGGGGGGCGGTGTGTCCTCAAGGCACATGTACAAGATGGAAAAATCATCCGCATTGAGGGCGATACCGGCGAAGATCCTCAGATTCGAGCCTGTATGCGGGGACGGGCTTACAGGCAGAGACAGTACCACCCGGATCGGTTGCAGCATCCCCTGCGGCGGGTCGGAGCAAAAGGGGAGGGCAAGTTCGAACCGTTACCTTGGGATGAGGCCCTGGAAGAAGTGGCTTTCAATATGAAAAAGGTCAAAGAGACCTGGGACAACTCGGCCATTATGCTGGTAGCCAGCGGTGGTAATCAGGGAATGCTGCACGGTCCCCTTCCGGTCGGTGCCATGCTGCAATCATTTGGCGGATTCACACGAGCCTGGGGCGTTCCTTCCTACGAAGGGGCTTTATATGCATCTATGGCAACATATGGCACCATCCGCACCGGGAATGCCAGGGAGGATCTCTTGAACTCCAAAATGGTGATCATGTGGGGCTGGAACCCTGCTGTCACCATCCAGGATCCGGGGACTGCCCTGATGATGTCCCGTGTCAAGGAAAAAGGGATCCGGATCGTGGGTATCGATCCACGGTATACCGATTCGGCTGCAACCTTTGCCGACCAGTGGATTCCCATCCGGCCCGGCACCGACAGTGCCATGCTCATTGCTATGGCATACGTTATCTTGAAGGAAAATCTGCAGGATCAACTTTTCATCGACAAATACACCGTCGGGATTGACAAGTATCAGGATTATCTCTTTGGTATCGAAGATGGAATAGAGAAAACGCCCCAATGGGCAGAAGAGATCACCAGTGTTCCCGCTAAAACCATTGTGGATCTGGCCAGAGAATATGCCAGTCAGAAACCAGCCGCCCTGATCGCTGGCTGGGCACCGGCCAGGGCATCATATGGAGAACAGTATTCCAGGGCAGCCAATGTGCTGACTGCCATTACGGGTAATGTAGGCGTCAGTGGAGGATACGCCTCTGGATTTATGCGTGCTTACTCCAGCCGGGAAACCAAGCATCGAAAAATGGCTGCGCCCGCCAACCAGAGGCCCAAAAGTACTGGAAATCCGGTCGAAGACGGCGCTTCAAACCGCAAATACGCTTTACATAAATTGTATGGCGGCAGCAATCCCTCCAGTGCCCGTATTCACCAGGCCAAGATCTTCGACGCCATTCTCAGAGGGAAAGCCGGTGGTTATCCGGCCGATATTAAAATGGCCTATGTCGTGACCAGCAACTACCTCAATCAGCACCCAAATACACGCAGAGGGGCTGAAGCTCTGAAGACACTGGATTTTATGGTGGTCCATGAACAGTTTATGACCCCCACTGCCAAATTCGCCGATATCGTGTTACCGGTGAACACCTTCATGGAGAGAAGCGACATCGCACCTCCCTGGCTGGGATCCCCATACTATATCTATTTGAACAAAGCTGTTGAATCTCTCGAAGGCACCAAGTCGGATTTGGATATCTCCCGGGAACTGTCCCAGAAATTGGACATATCTCCCGGTTTGCTGACGCTGTCCGAAGACGATCTCCTCCGCGGAATCGCTTCATCCCGACCGGATATTCCCGATTACGAGTCCATGAGGAAAGACGGTGTCCTGAAAATCAAAATGGATGAACCCATCGTCTCTTTCAGGGAGCAGATCGAGGATCCGGATAACAATCCGTTCCCCACGCTTTCAGGGAAGATTGAGATTTACTGTGAACATCTGGCAGAGATGAATGACCCGGAAGTCCCTCCGATCCCAAAATATATGGAGCATCCGGAAAGTTTTAATGCGGTCCTGGCAGAACAGTATCCACTGCAGATGATCTCCGCCCACGACAAAAAACGGGCCCATTCAACCTGGTTCAATGTCCCCTGGTGTCGCGATATCAACCAGCACGCTGCCTGGATCAGCCCGGGTGATGCGGAAAAAAGAGGGATCGCCCATGAAAACATGGTAGATGTTTTCAATGATCGGGGTAGAATGCGCATTCCAGCGAAAGTAACTGAGCGCATTATCCCCGGGGTGATTAATATCAGCCAGGGCGCATGGTACGACCCTGACGAAGAAGGTGTCGACCGTGGCGGATGTGCCAATGTACTGACGAATGATGAACCATCTCCTGGCGGCGCCCATCCGATGAACAGCGTCCTGGTTCAGGTGGAACTTTCACCCAAATCCAAGGAGGAGAAAAAATGAAAAAACAGATGGGATTCTATTATGATCAAACCCGGTGCATCGGGTGTTATACCTGTGCCGTCGCTTGTAAGGACTGGCATGACGTCCACGAAAAAGATGTCAACTGGATGCAGATACAGATAATTGAAAAGGGGAAATTCCCAAACCTCTTTATGGCCTACCTGGCGGTTCCCTGTTACCACTGCGAGGAACCCTCATGCATTCCCGCCTGCCCCCAGGACGCTATCTACAAAAGGGATTCCGATGGCATCGTGTTGGTGGATCCGGACAAATGCACAGGCAAGGACGAATGTCAGAAAACGCCTTGTCTGGCTGCCTGCCGCACCAAATCCCCTCAATTCGGTCCTGAGCTGAATGCCAAAATGCAAAAATGTGATTTCTGCCAGGATCGTTTGCAACAGGGGCAGCAAGCGATCTGTGTTGAAGCCTGTCCGATGTTTGCACTGGATATCGATACGCTGGAGAACCTGAATCATAAATTTGAGGGTGAAAAGAATACCATTGGGTTCCCCTATTCAAAGAAAATCAAGCAGGCATCTCTATTTAAACCCAAACCCGAAATTTATACTTAATATCTGGGACTGTGTATGGCCAATCAACATCAAATCACCGAAGCTTGTGAACTGCTTAATCCAGATGGAACGTTGACCAATCCGGGCTATGCGACCCGGCCCTTCTGGAAATATGATCGACAAAAGATCAAGGCACCCTGGCATCGCATCAAGGAGTGGGATTATTACGCTGTCCTTTCCCAGGAACTGGGCTACGGGATTACGTTCACCGTGGCAGATTTGAGTTACATCGGCCTGGTGGCCATCTGCTGGCTTGATTTTAAAAAAGGGACGTTTGTTCAAACTGACGCACTTACGCTGCTACCTCGGGGTCGGTCTGATTTTCCTGCGTCCTCGGAAAATGGAATCACCTGCTTTCAAAACAAGAAATTTAATCTGAGTTTCGAAACTTCTGAGGGCAAAAGGACACTGATCTTTGATGCCCCTGAATTCCTCAGTCATAAAGGGCAAAAAGGCTTGCAGGGCCAGATTATTCTTGATCAGGACTCAAAAATGGATAGCATGGCGATCGCCACTTCCTGGCGGGAAAATCCGAGGGCTTTTTATTACAATCACAAAATCAACTGTATGCCTGCAACAGGAGAGGTTTCAATTGGTGGAGACAGGTTTCCTTTCACGCCTGAGAACAGCTTTGGGGTTCTGGACTGGGGTCGTGGCAACTGGACATATCGAAACCAGTGGTATTGGGGATCCGCCTCTGGATTAATCAACGGAGAATCCATTGGCTGGAACCTGGGTTACGGGTTTAGTGACCGGTCCGTTGCTTCGGAAAACATGGTTTTTTATAGGGGAAAGGCCCACAAGCTGGATGAGGTCACGTTTCAGTTCGACAACGATGATTTCATGAAACCATGGAGATTTACAAGTAACGACGGTCGTTTTGAGATGGTCATGACACCGACTGTTGATCGAAACTCAGCTGTGAATCTGGGCCTGATCAAATCGGTTCAACACCAGGTCTTTGGAACCTTCAAGGGTGATATCATCCTGGATGACGGTTCAAAGTTACATGTGGACAATCTGTTGGGATTCGCCGAAGATGTCCTGAACTGGTGGTAAGGGATCGTTCAAAAATAACTTGGCATAATCTGTCCGCATAGGGATCGTTAAAAGGCAAATTCACTTAATCTGTTTGTAAAAGTCCTAAAAACTGGACATTTTACAAACAGAATGTGAACTAGCCTTTTAGCCGACCTTTGGACCATTTTACAAACAGAAGGTGAACTAATATTTTAGCCGACCCTAATAACATTCATTTTCTTTCATTGAGAATCAAACACGCCTTAAATCAGGAGACAAATCATGGTCAAACTTCACGGACATCCCATCAGCAATTATTACAATATCGTAAAATTGGGCTTATTGGAAAAAGGTGTAGAATTTGAAGAAGTTGAGATTGGAACAAAGAAAACCGAGGAGTTGCTTGGCAAAAGCCCCGCCGGCAAAATCCCCTTTCTGGAAACTGACCAGGGAATTTTAACTGAAACCGATGTGATTCTCGAATATATTGACGCCGCTTTTGATGGCCCCTCGTTCTTTCCAGCGGACTCTTTCGGCAAAGCCAAAGTCAGAGAGCTGATGAAGCATATGGAACTCTACGTCGAACTTCCTGCCAGACGCCTGTATGGTGCTGCATTCCAAGGGGAAACAATCAGTGATCAGGAAAAAGAAGAGGTGAAGCTTTTGCTGGAAAAAGGATTTTCAACAGTTAAAGCGCTGGCGAAATTTGAACCCTACCTCGTTGGCAAAGAGCTGACCTATGCCGATTTTTATTCTCAATACAGCCTGGCCCTGGCAACCCGGGTCACAAAAGTTGTCTACGGCTGGAATTCGCTGAATGACATGCCTGAGTTCAAAGTGTTGCTAAAGGAGCTGGGTGAGCGGGAAGCGTCTAAAAAAGTTGCGGAAGATCAGATGAAAGCACTTTCTGGCGGTGCCTAACCAACCCATCAGCTCTCCTGAGAAACCTTACACACATGTAATGAACATGAAAGGTTAAGGTAATCATATCCGGCTAGGATTGATATCAAGTTCAGTCATTCAATCCGAGTGAGCATCTGTGTTCCGTTGAATGCTCGCGGTTTTTTTACTTTATACTCAGGAGACCAGATGAATTCCCCAGTTAAACCTCAAAAACAGAAATTTAACCTTATTGTTTCGTTCTTTTTCCTCAGTTTTTTGATCGCCGGACTCATTTTGGGTTCTGGAACTCAAAATCTGTTTGCCGGTCAATCCACTCAGTTTTTGCCCCCGTCCAGCTTCAGTGACCTGGCGGAAAAGGCCGGTCCAGCGGTAGTCAACATTCAGACTGAAAAGATGATTCAGGGAGGCGGGCGTGTTTTTCGCCATTTTTTTGGCCCTCAATTTAATAATCAACAGCCCGATGTCCGCAAGCAACAGAGTTTAGGTTCCGGGTTTATTATTGATAAAGCCGGCTTTATTGTGACCAATAATCATGTTATCGCGAATTCTGACAGTATCAAAGTGATCCTGCAAAATGGAAAGTCATACGAGGCTAAAATCATCGGACGAGATTCAAAGACCGACCTGGCACTGATTAAAATCGAGGCGGAAAACGATCTCCCGGCTTTGGAATTGGGTAACTCGGATCAATTAAAGGTCGGTCAATGGGTGGTTGCCATTGGGAACCCTTTTGGTTTGGATCACACAGTGACGGCTGGCATTGTCAGTGCAAAAGGCAGGGTCATCGGTTCCAGCCCCTACGATGATTTTATCCAAACCGACGCCTCCATCAATCCCGGCAACAGCGGCGGACCCTTATTGAATCTTGAAGGTAAGGTGATCGGCATTAATGCCGCCATCATTAATGGGGGACAAGGAATTGGTTTTGCGATTCCCGCATCTAACGCCAGCCGCATTGTGACCCAGTTAAAAGACAATGGTGAGGTATCTCGTGGCTGGTTAGGGGTGCGGATTCAGGATTTAAACCGGGAGTTGGCGGAGTATTATGGTGTTAAGGGTGATTCCGGAGTGGTCATTACCGAGGTCTTCGAGAATAACCCGGCCGATAGAGCCGGGATTAAAGCAAATGATGTCATTATCGAACTGGATGGTGATCAGGTCAAAACCAGTCAGGATTTGGTTAAGAAAATGGCCGTCATAAAACCAGGGAATTCAATATCTCTGAAAGTGGTTCGGAACAGTCAAATCAAAACATTCGCTGTGAAGATTATCAAGCGCAATGATACCCAGGTAGCATCCAATGGCAACAGTTTTGGGGATTTCGGGCTCAAAGTCACAGAGCTATCCGTTGAAGTGGCTAAACAGTTGGGGCTCCCTTCTCCCAATGGCGCTGTCATAGCGCAGGTGGAACAAGGCGGCAAGGCCCAGAAGGCTGGAATCAGCAGTGGGGACATCTTATTGGAAATCAACCACCATAAGGTGATTAATGTGGATGAGTTTAAAAAAATCGTCAGCCGCATAAAAGCGGGAGAAAAAGCGTCGTTTGTCCTTTTCCGTCCGCATCAAGGCTTGCGTATCGCCAACATGATTCGCTAATGCGAAAGCGTGAGATTAATCCACTCTGGGTAACAAAATTTCAAAGGTAGATCCCTGGTGTGGTTGGCTGGTTACCCGCACGGTTCCATGATGGGCTTTCACAATGGCTTTCACAAAACTGAGTCCCAGCCCGACGCCTTTTTCCGAACGGCTGCGATCACCCCGATAGAGCCGGTCCCAGATTTTATCCTGATCTTGCGGGTCGATACCGGTTCCGTGATCTGTGAAGGATATGCATGTGTGGGCTGAATTTTGTTCAACTCCGATTTCGATGACACTATCTGGCGGGGAATATTTAATGGCATTGTCAATTAGATTGGCAAATGCCTGCTGTAGGCGGTTATTGTCAGCAACAACCTCTATCTGAGCACTCGGGTTTTGTTTGATGACAATATTTTTATCCTCTGCCACAAACTCATACAGGTCGCAGACCGATTGGATAATTTCGGAGAGAGAAACAGGTTTCAGGGTTAAGTGCATTGCACCGGCTTCCGCTTCCGAAATATCCATTAAGGTGTTCAACAGTGACACGGTTTTTTCGGACTCTTCCATGCAATCTGTCAGAGCCGTCAAACAGCCCAGGTGGTTGTCAGGGTCTCTCAGCGACAGCTCGGCTATGCCACGCAACCGGGTCATGGGTGTCTTAAGATCATGCGCAACATTATCGAGGGAGTTTCTCATCGCTTCAATGAGCGACTCATTCTTCGTCAACATCTGATTAAACAGTTTGGCCAGTTGGTCCAGTTCTCCATGTTCCTTACGTTCCGGGACGCGTTCATTCATTTGTCCGGTATCGATGATTTTTTGAACGGTTTGGTTGATTTTACGAATCGGTTGCATGACCCGGAAGGTTAAGAAGCTGCCGGCAGCAAATCCGACCATTAAGATCGGGAAGACAAACCAGAGAAACCGTTTCCGAAAATAGCTCAAAAGCTCATAACTGCGGGAGGAACGCTTACCCACCTGCATGATCACATCTTGACGCAGGGGTGTGGAGACAATATTCCAGATGCTATTTTGATCTTTTTCTTCAATAACGTTCCAGATGTTGATTTTGTATGGGTCTATTCCCTTGAGCGTATCCAGTTCAAATGTTTTGGTATTTGGTACACTGAGAAAGATAAAATTTTGATAATTGCTGAATATTCTGACGAAATAGATGTCGGTATTGTACTTAACCTGCTCATTAAACCTTTCCTGAAGAGCCTGGACACCTCCTTCATCAAACCAGGCTTTGTATTCAACCACTCGAACGCCGATCACATCACGCTCTCTTTGTTCAACCAGATTCGCAATGAAGTAATAGGCCACCACAAACAAACTGATGGAACTGATCACAAAAAATACGGTGTAGAGGGCACTCAATTTAATGCTGAAGGAGATTCCAGCCTGATCAGTTTTCCTTAAGAACATATCCCATCCCTCTCACCGTGTGGATTAACTTCTTATCAAATCTCTTATCGATTTTATTCCTTAAACGGCAGACCAAGACATCGACCACGTTGGTCTGTGGATCAAAACTGTAATCATAGACGTTTTCCAAAATACCGGTTTTCGAAACAATTCGTCCGGCATTGCGCATCAAATATTCCAGGAGAGCGTATTCTTTGGCTTGAAGTGAGCAAACTTCCCCTTCCCGGGTCACTTCACGGGTCATCAAATCCAGATGGAGATCACCACAACTTAACCCTGAGGGCTCCGACACCTGTGACGAGCGTCTGATCAAGGCTTGAATTCGCGCCAGTAATTCCGAAAAAAGAAAGGGTTTCACCAGATAGTCATCGCCCCCTTTTTGAAGTCCTTTAATGCGATCATCCACGGTATGTTTGGCGCTCAGAATAATAATTGGTATATTGTTTTTCTGCTCGCGTAATTTTTGAATGACGGTCAAACCATCGATACCGGGAAGCATGATATCAACCACTGCGGCGTCGTATGTCTCGGTTAAGCCCATATGCAACCCATCAAGTCCATCACTGGCGATATCCACTGCAAAACCCGCTTCTTTTAAACCTTTAAGCACAAATCCGGCAATTTTTTCATCATCCTCAACAAGCAATATTTTCATCTTCAAAATACCATTTTACATCATGATCTCTTTTGACAGTCAACTGAGACAAGCCTCATCTTTTATAAAATTAATAAAAGAGATTCAGATCTCGTTTAGGAATCATAGGTCAACGCGAACAGAGGTGTAACCCGCGTTAAGCGTACTTTCTGAGACGAGCAATGTCAAATAGAGGATTAAGACCAGCTCCCGCTTCTTATATTTTCCGACTAATTGTAAACCAATTGTAAAGCCTCTTGCGAGACCAACATTCGAACTGGGATAATAGTTATATTATTTGTAACTATTCACCACTTTTTGCAGAGCCGAGGGGATCATGATTCAAAACGATGGAAAACAGGACGTTTTTCAACGCGTTTCCAACGAAACACTTGACTCCAGGGATGGATTCATGCGTGTTTTGAATCTAAGCGATTGGGTGCAGCCAGGTCGAGTGAACAGTTGTCGGACCGCAGATACGATGCTTAGGGATCGTTCATAAATAACTTCACATAATCTATTTGCAAAAGCCCCAAAACACTGGACATTTTGCGAGCAGAATGTGAAGACAACGTGTTTCCTTTTCCGTCAATGGGGAAACACTCGAGTAATCTATGAGCCGACCCTTATCTGATTTTTTTATTTTATGGGATATAAACCCGAAACAGGAAGTTCAGAGATCCTGAGGTTAGCCCTTGGTAACCGTGGCCCCCAAGCATAAAAAAGGGAAAATACAATTCGACAATACAAGAGCTTACAGAGAATAG